>ENA-OQCX01000775-OQCX01000775.1-human-gut-metagenome-genome-assembly--contig:-NODE-775-length-16159-cov-2.772018_pt1 | contig 16159 bp, 22 predicted proteins | sample MGYA00242762_ERZ504587 | MGnify/ENA primary metagenome ERZ504587 (study PRJEB26092, sample SAMD00036337) | human gut metagenome | host: Homo sapiens | study: EMG produced TPA metagenomics assembly of... | reverse complement strand
TCAGACGGCAAATTTTTGATCACAAAGAGAGTTATGACAAAGGCATGGGCACCAGGATGGTGGGAAGTGTCTGGTGGTGCTGCACAGGCAGGGGAAGCGTCTTATGATGCTGTTCTCCGTGAAGTGAAAGAAGAAACAGGACTGGATGTTAAAGATGCTGAAGGTGGATATATGTTTACATACAAGAGAGAGAATCCGGGAGAAGGAGATAACTATTTTGTAGATGTTTATCGCTTTACATTAGATGTCGATGACAGTGATGTAAACTTCAGGAAGCAGAGATTGACGGCTATATGTTTGCTTCAACAGATGAGATCAAAGCATTTGCACAGGAAGGAATTTTCCTGCACTATGACAGTATAAAAAAGGTATTCGAGTAAGGCAATGAGTTCAACAATAAAACGTAATAAATATGAAATTGATATGTGCAATGGAACGATCATGGACAAACTGATCTCATTTTCGTTACCATTGATGTTATCTGGAATTTTGCAGTTGATGTTCAATGCAGTGGATATTATAGTTATCGGGAGATTTAGTGGGAGCCAGTCGCTTGCAGCGGTTGGCTCAACCACTGCCCTGATCAATATGTTTACCAATTTATTTATTGGAATATCCCTTGGAGCGAATGTTTTATCTGCAAGATTTTATGCGGCGGGCAAGGATAAAGAAATGTCCGAAACTGTTCATACGGCAATCACACTGGCGCTGATCAGCGGAATTATTATGGTCTTTGTAGGATTGATCTTTGCAAAACCAGTATTAGAATTAATGGATACACCAGATGATGTGATCAATCTTTCCACTCTTACATGAGAATTTATTTTATGGGGATGCCGTTTTTTATGCTTTATAATTATGGAGCATCCATTTTAAGAGCGGTCGGAGATACAAAACGTCCGCTGTTTTATTTGATCGTTGCTGGAATTGCAAATGCAGGTCTTAACATGTGTCTGGTTATCATTTTTCATCTTGGCGTTGCAGGAGTTGCGATCGGAACGGTAATTTCACAGCTGATTTCAAGTATACTTGTGCTTCGATGTCTGTATCAATCAGAAACAAGTTACCAACTGCGTTTTTCAAAATTAAAGATTCAAAAGGAATATTTAAAACAGATTTTTCAGGTGGGAATTCCAGCAGGAATTCAAAGCACTGTTATTAATTTTTCTAATGTATTATTGCAGTCATCAGTGAATTCTTTTGGATCGATCGCAATGGCAGGATATACGGCAGCAAATAATATTTTTGGATTTTTGTATGTTACAGTGAATGCAGTGACACAGGCTTGCATGAGTTTTACCAGTCAGAACTATGGTGTTGGAAAATGGAAACGAATGGATCGTGTCTTGATCGACTGTCTGATCTTATCATTTGTCGCAATGATGATCTTGGGAAACAGCGCTTATTTCTTTGGTCCTAAACTCTTGACGATCTATACAAGTAATTCAAAAGTAATTCAATGTGGAATGGAAATCTTGTTATATACAACGGTTACGTATTTCCTCTGTGGATTTATGGATCTGTTTCCTGGAGCACTTCGTGGAATGGGGCGTTCTGGTGTGCCAATGATCCTTTCGATCATTGGGACAGTAGGAACAAGAATCGTATGGATTTTCTGGATCTTCCCGAATCATAGATCTTTGGATATTTTATTTATATCATATCCAGCATCCTGGATCATAACAATCGTATTACAGGTGATCTGTTATTACTTTGTGAGAAAACAATTATATGCAAAAATGAGAGCAGAAGCATAATAACAAACAGGCAGTACATTAACCAGAACTGGAAGAATGTACTGCCATTTTTTGTTGAAATCCTGCATATCAGAATTCTATTTTTTCTTTTTATGAATATGAACCTCAGGAATTGCTACATTATCATAGAGAATAGAATGTTTTTCTTCTTTTTCCTGTTCTATTTCATCAATATGTTCCTCAATCTCATCAAAATCTTTTGTATGGATTTCGGGTATTGCAACATTTTCGCTTTTCATTTTATATTCTGATTTCTCACGGAGCTTATTTCGGATTGCTTCGCGTCTTTTTTTCTTTTTCCAAACATTTTTCATCGTCTCCCTTTAGATTATAGAAATTGATAAAGAACGTGATTACCAGACTATTTAAGAAGTCTGCAAATAAACTACCGATCAAAGGTACCAGAAGGTAAGCTTTGACGGATGGGACATAACGTTCACAGATTGCCTGCATATTCGCCATGGCGTTTGGCGTGGCACCCATTCCGAAACCACATACGCCAGAAGATAATACAGCGGCATCATAGTCTCTTCCCATGATATTAAATATTACAAAATAAGTAAATAAGAACATCAAAATAGTTTGTCCTGCAAGTAATGTGATCAGTGGAAGTGCAAGGTCTGCAAGCTGCCATAATTTTAAAGTGATCATGGCGATTCCTAAGAATAAAGATAGGCTGATACCACCAATATCATTGATCTCACCCATATAAATTGTAAATTGTCCAGAATATTCAGCCGATGTTACGCATAAATGCAGCAGCAATCATGGCACCGATATAGATTGGGAATGTCATACCTGTCATGGAAAGCAATTTGGAAATGATCGTTCCGATCCCCATGGCGATGATCAGCTGGAACACGGCAGCTGGATACATACTTGTGTGACGTTCATGCTTTTTCTCTTCTTCAATTAACAGGCTGTTATCTTCAGGAATTGCAGTCTTTAAAAGATTTTTCTTCTCAATCAGACGTTTTCCAACGGGACCGCCCATGATACTTCCAGTGATCAATCCAAATGTAGCAGCAGCTGTACATAAAGTGCTGGCACCTTTAACACCAAAGTCTTCAAGAACAGGGCCAAATGCACCAGCGGTACCATGACCACCGATCATAGGGATAGAACCTGTACAGAGTCCAACCAAAGGACTGATCTGTAGTGCTTTGGACAGACCGACTGCAAGAAAGTTCTGGCATATGATCAATATGATCACAAGGATCAGGAAAATGATCAAAGATTTTCCACCACTTTTTAAGACTTTTAAGTTTGCCTGAAATCCAACAGATGTAAAGAAGAATACCATACAGACCTCTTTTAGAATATCATCAAAGGAAAATTCGGCAAATCCAGTTACGTAACATACACAGGTAAAGATTGCAAAGATCACACCGCCGATCACAGGTGCAGGAATACAAAATCGTTCTAAGATCGCAATCCTGTGTTTTAAAAAGTTTCCTAACATCAAAACGACTACGGCAACCGCGATCGTCTGATACATATCTAGTTGTATTGTCATTTATTTACACCGCAGCGGTTAATTGCTTCCTTTCTCTGTATTACTGTGATTCCATGTTGTTTATAATAGGCAGCAGCACCGTCATGGAATGGAATCGTGATACCATCAACGGCAGTTGTCTCATCAAGAGAAATATCTACAGGTAGTGCATACTGAATCTGCTGTTGATTCTTAAATAGAATCTGTGTAATGTCTTTGACAGTATCTTCGGAAAGTTTATCACTTGCAAGAAGAACAGCTTTGACACCAACAGTTTTAATTTCTTTAGTCTGATTTACATATGTACCTGCAGGTATTGTATATTCTGTGTAAAATTTATAAGATTTCTTCAGACGAGAAACCCCTTTTTGATCAAGACTGACCAGACGAATCTTACACTGTTTTGATAGCTCATTGATCACAGTCGTCTGAACACCTGCGGTACAGAAAAATGCATCAATATCGCCAGATTTTAATTTCTTGGCGGCATCTGTATAATTCAGATTTACAGTATCAACAAGTCTTTCGTTTAATCCATAAGCATTTAAAATCTGTAACGCATTCTGTTCAGTTCCAGATTCTTCTTCACCAATGCAGACCTTTTTCCCTTCTAGATCATCCATAGACTGAATGTCTGAATCCGCAGGAACTACAATCTGACAGGCTTCTGTATAAAGGGAAGCAACAGCACGATATCCCTGATATTTCTTATCATTTTCAAAAATACCAGTGCGGTTATAAGCATCATTGATCAAATCCATTTGGGCAACAGCCATCTGAATGTAATCTTTAGATAACAGACGAAGATTTGCAGCAGAACCTGCAGTTGTTTTTACTTCAATGTTATATTTTTTACTCTTAGATGAGATAAGGTTGGCAAAAGTATCACCAAAAATCTGGTAAGTACCACCGATTCCAGCAGAACCAAAGCGGATTTTTCCAGAATTCATCTTACACCCAGTCAAGCATGTACTGATCATAATTGCGACAGCACAAAGTACCATAAGTTTCTTTTTCAAAATATCACCTCTCATTTTTAACATTTCCTTGTCTTTATTTTAACATTAAATTGTTATTTCGAATAGTTTTAGGGCAAAAAAATTATTCATGACCTTCGTTATATAGTTTTTGTATGTTTTCAGGAAGTTTATCAGGCAACATGGCATTTATAGCATCTTCATTGCCATCTTTCATTGCTGTTTCATAATACCAGCACTTGAATTTTAAGAGGGAAAGAGTTTTTTGAAGTTCTTGGATTTCAGTTTCAACAGCTGATTTTCTGGCTTCAAATAATTCTTTCCTTTTTTCATAGCTGGCGCTGCCTTCAGATACCCAGATAAAAAATTGCTTTATATCTTTGATCTCAAGCCCAGATTTCTTCAGACATTCAATGATACGAAGCGCTTCCAACTCATTATCGCTGAAATAACGGATGTTTCCTTTACGTTCCAGATTAGGGAAAAAACCTTCCTTGTCATAATATCTTAAGGTAGAAACAGGAAGACTAAACATTGCAGAGACCTGACCGATTGTATACATAAAAAACCTTCTTTCAAAATATGCTTGACCTAAAGTTAACTTTAGGTTGTATGATATTTATATCATATACTATTGTTAGTGTAATTACAAGAAATTTTGCATATGGAGGATGTTAAATATGTTAAAAACAGAAGAATTAAAGCTGGTATCTGAATGGGATAAAACTTTTCCGCAGAGTGAAAAAGTAGATCATAAGAAAGTAACCTTTGTAAATCGTTATGGAATCACACTTGCTGCAGATCTGTATAAGCCGAAAAATGTATCAGGGAAATATCCTGCGATTGCTGTAAGTGGACCATTTGGTGCAGTCAAAGAACAGTGTTCCGGATTATATGCGCAGACGATGGCTGAAAAAGGATATCTTACCATTGCATTTGACCCTTCTTTTACGGGGGAAAGTGGTGGAAATCCAAGATACATGGCTTCTCCTGATATTAACGCAGAAGATTTTATGGCTGCTGTAGATTTTCTTTCGGTTCGGGAAGATGTGGATCCGGATAAAATAGGAATCATTGGAATCTGTGGCTGGGGTGGAATGGCTCTTAACGCAGCTGCGCTGGATACAAGAATAAAAGCAACGGTTGCATCTACCATGTATGATATGACAAGGGTAAATGCGAATGGATACTTTGATTCTGAGGACAGTGAAGAAGCACGTTATGCAAAGAAACAGTTGCTGAACACCCTCAGAACAGAAGAATACCGCAAAGGCGAATATTCCAGAGGCGGTGGTTGTGTTCCGCTTCCGGTTCCAGAGGATGCCCCTTTTTTTGTAAAAGATTACAGTGAGTATTATAAAGGCAGATGTTATCATAAAAGAAGCCTGAATTCCAATGATGGCTGGAACAGTATTGGATGTATGTCATTTATGAATCAGCCAATATTAAAGTACAGTAATGAAATCAGAAGTGCAGTCTTTATCGTTCACGGAGAAAAAGCGCACAGCTATTATTTTGGAAAAGATGCTTATGAAAATATGATCAAGGACAGCAAGTACACATCCAATAAAGAGCTGCTGACAATTCCAGGGGCTGTTCATACAGATCTTTACGATAATCTGGATGTGATCCCATTTGATAAAATCCAGAAATTTTTTAAAGAAAACGGGGTTGGTTAATCATGACATTTGAAGAATATTTGAGTAATATGAAGCCCGGATATACTGTAGATGGTGGAAGTGAAGACCATCTGATTATGCATGAGCTGTCTCAAAGGGCATTAAAAATAACGATGGAGCTGAATAACAAATATCATACAAAAGAAGAAATTGTACAGCTTATGTCAGAACTTACCGGGCAGAAAATAGATGAGAGTTTTGGAATGTTTCCTCCGTTTTATACGGATTGTGGGCGAAATATCCATATAGGGAAAAATGTTTTTATTAATGCAGGATGTAAGTTTCAGGATCAGGGTGGTATTTATATAGAGGATGGAGTCCTGATTGGACATAATGCAGTATTGGCAACAATCAATCATATGGAAGATCCGGAGAAAAGAGCCGGTATGATATTTGAACCGATCCACATTGAAAAAAATGTATGGCTTGGAGCAAATGTAACGGTTCTTCCTGGGGTTACGATTGGTGAAGGTTCGATCATTGCTGCCGGAGCAGTTGTAACCAAAGATGTTCCGGCCAATATGATAGCAGCAGGAGTGCCTGCGAAAGTAATACGGAAGGTTAAAAAAGACGCTGGAAAAGGAGAAATTTAATTATGGCAAAGGTAAAGGATGCGGAGGTCATTGTCTATACAACACCAATTTATTACTATGAGATGTACGGTCAGATGAAAACACTTCTTGATAGATTGAATCCTTTGTATTCGACAGGTTATTCATTCAGAGATATTTATATGATTGCAACTGCCGCTGAGAATGATGAAAGTACATTTGAAAAAGCCTACAATGGTCTGTAAGGCTGGGCAGATTGTTTTGAAAAGGCTTCCTTAAAAGGCATCGTAAGTGGAGGTGGAATTGATGCTGCAAATACAGCTGCAAGCCATGTGGATGTGATGAAGAAAGTATATGAACTTGGAAAGGAATTATAAGTTTGAAAAAACAGACAATATGAAGTGACCTCACAATTGTAGATTCGTGGATTTACCTGTAAAATATTATTTGAACGAATAATAAGGTAACAGGGATTACCGCATACAATAGGAGGTCACATATGAATAGTATAGTTTATGTTGGGATGGATGTCCACAAGGAACAGTACACACTTTGTTGTTATAGTTATGATACAGATAAGGTTGAATATAAACAGACAATACCATCAGATTATAAACTTGTTCTTAAATATATGGAACAGATTCGTTCAAGATATGAAGGTGAGGTTTCATTTGTCTGTGGATATGAGGCAGGATGTTTGGGTTATTCTTTGTATCATCAACTAAAAGATCATGCTGTAGATTGCAAAATATTGGCTCCAAGTACAATGGCTATAACTAATACACATCATGTAAAAACTGATAAAAGAGATGCTGCAAATATAGCCAGATGTCTGGCATTTCATACTTATAGTGAAGTATATGTTCCAGATAATGATGACAATGATGTTAAGGAATATATTAGAATGCGTGATGACCAGAAACTGTATCTTAAAAAGGTAAAACAACAGATTCTTGCGTTTGTTTTAAGACAGGGAAAACGTTTTGAAGGTGGAAAAACTTATTGGACTATTGCACATCTGAAATGGTTAAAAACCTTAGAATTGTCAGATTTACAAAGAGAAGCTTTAGATGAATATCTTCTGACGTATGAATATTTAACAGAAAAAATCAGCAGATTTGATGAAAGAATAGAGGAACTTGCATCAGTAGAAAGATACGAAGAAAAAGTAAAACATATGAGTTGTCTTCTTGGGATTAAGACACATACCGCCCTTTCAATGATTGTCGAAGTTGGTGATTTTGAAAGATTTGAAAAAGCACCGAAATTTGCTTCGTTTTTAGGTCTTGTACCAAGTGAAGATTCCAGTGATACGAGAGTTAATCGATACAGCATAACAAAAGCTGGAAATAGCCACTTGCGAAGACTTTTAGTTGAAGCAGCCCAGAGTTATACAAGGGGAAATGTAGGACACAAATCAGTGGCATTGAAGCAAAGACAGAAAGGAAATCCACCGGAAGTAATTGCGTATGCAGATAAAGCAAATGAAAGGCTTAAACGAAGGTTTTACAAAATGACTCTAAACAAAGGAGTTAATCGAAATGTGGCAGCAACAGCAATAGCAAGAGAATTAGCGTGTTTTATCTGGGGTATGATGACAGAACATGTAAGTTAGTAGAATATTCATCTGTTTCAGTCAAGGATGCTTCGCATCGCCATTGGCGACAAGTCCTGACAGAATCATCTGAATATTCTTAAGGGTAATCAAGCAGAAGAAACTGACTCTGTCAGATTACATCTGCAAAACAACTAATTAACACTGGATACAGAGGTAGAGCCTTGGAGCACTCTAAGGTCCGAATTATTTGCGACTCACCTCTGTTGACATTATATTTATATATTTTGATTCACGCTAGGAGACGGCAAGATTCACGGCGGACCATTGACCTGTTGGTAACCAATCCACGTATAACAGAGTGGCCAAGGCCGGGGACTGTTAGTCTGAGGTTCTACCTCTGTATCCAGTGTTAAAATTTAATGAAAGGAAAAGTTTGTGGTGATTTTTGTGAATTTACTCTTGACAAAGGTCACTTCATAACAGGTGAGTTATGTAAAAAGCAAAAGCAATTAATATTTTGGGAGAATTTTGTGGCAAGCGTGATATAGAAGAATTTACACAAAATGTATTAGAAAAAAATTGGAATCAATCAGGCTGGTGTAATGGTTTTATTTGGAGGAAGCATTATAGCCGGTGGTGATATTCTTGCTGAAGCCATTCAGAACGAAGTGGCAAAGAAAAATATTATTGTCGGAGGTGCTGGACACACAACAGAGACATTGAGAAATGTTGCTGGAGCAACAGATTATTTTAGGGAATTTAGGTTATTTTATTTTGTAACAAGGAAAGATAGAAAGGTGTGGATGTTTATATGGCAAAGAAATTAGACTTAAACAAACCAGTATTTGAATTGGTTCAGGAATATCCTGAGCTTGTAGATGTTTTAAAGGATTTAGGATTTTCAGAGATTACAAAGCCTGCAATGCTTAACTCTGTGGGACGCATCACAACAATTCCAAAGGGAGCTAAGATGAGAAACATATCCATGATGAAGGTTGTGCCGGCACTTATGAGTAATGGGTTTGAACTTATTGGGAAGATGCCAAATATCTTTGCACTTGGAAAGAATAATGCAGGAGACGAGACCAGCAGTGAAGATGGGGCTTTTCAGGAAAATACAAGAGAAAAGATAAAGAGCTATTTAAAGCGACTTGGAGAAGGCGAAGACTTAGAGAGTGTGCGCAAAGACTTCGTAGAGAATTTTTCAGAGGTAGAGGCATCTGAAATTATGAAAGCTGAGCAGGAGCTAATTAAGGAAGGCACACCAATCACAGAAGTGCAGAAATTGTGCGATGTTCACAGTGCCTTATTTCACGGTGCAACAAAGGAAGAAAAGATTGCAAATGCAGAAAAAGCAGTAGAAGAGTCACTTAAGAAAGAGGAGACATCTAAGAAACTGATGCCGGATGCATACAATCAGAAGCATGCTGCAGCAAAGACTCTTAGAGAAACTGTTGGACATCCGATGTATCGATGGGCTCTTGAAAACGAGAAGATAGCCGCATTGATTCATGAAATTCAAGGGGATATTGAGTCTGGGAATGATGTAGGAGAGAAGCTATCTGAGCTTCGACAGATTTCTATTCATTATGCAGAAAAAGGAGATCTTGTCTATCCGGTATTAAAGGTACGCTATGAGATCTCAGGACCTTCGGATGTGATGTGGACAGTGGATGATGAAATTCGTGATGAGCTAGCTGCACTTGATAAAATATCAGATTATGATGAAGAATGGATGAACCGACTTCAGACAGTTCTCAAACGAGCAGATGAGATGATCTATAAAGAAAATAATATTTTATACCCTATCTGCGCAGTGAATTTCAGCAGGGAAGAGTGGTATGGCATTTACGAGGATGCTAAGGACTATGCACCTGTGTTTGGAGTAGAAATGATCTGGGATGAGGCAGAAAAATATAGTGCTGATAAAAAAGCAAGAACAGAGGCGGCTCTAAGCGATGGAGAAATCATATTAGGTGGTGGTCATATGACAGTTCCACAGCTGGAAGCACTTCTCAATACATTGCCTATCGAGATTACATTTGTGGATGATAATAATATCAATCGCTTCTTCAACGAAGGACCAAAGGTGTTCAAACGCCCTCAGATGGCGATTGACAGGGAAGTATTTTCTTGCCATCCACCTAAGATAGAACCGATGGTGCGAGCAATTTTAGATGATTTTAGAAATAATAAGCGTGACAGAGTTCCAGTTTGGATGGAGAAGAATGGAAAACCATTCCTTGTAACATATATGGCAGTAAGAGATAAGAAAGGCAATTATCTTGGAACGGTTGAAGTAGTACAGGATATGCAGTTTGCAAAAGAGCATTTTGAACAATAAGGAGGGCAAGGATATGAGCAAGAATGAAGTAGTTATGAATCCAAGAAAAGTAGCAGTGGTTTGGCTGTGGATTTGTTGGATCAGCATCAGCATTTGCACTGATGCAAAGTGGCCTGTTTTCAGAGATGGTACTCATTGATGCAAACTTTAAAAAGGCAGAAGGAGAGCCTTTGATATATCTCATGGAGTTCCATTTACACGGCCAATAAAAATTTATGCTGGTGATTATGATGACCTGGCAGATGCAGCGATTGTAGTTATTACAGCAGGCGCAGCACAGAAACCGGGCGAGACGCGTTTAGATCTTGTGCATAAGAATATTAATATTTTTAAGTCGATTATTCCTGAAATTGTGAAAAGAGACTTCCAAGGAATTCTTCTTATAGTAGCAAATCCGGTTGATATTCTTACTTACACTGCCCTAAAGTTAAGCGGATATGCACCGAATCGTGTGATTGGATCAGGAACGGTTCTGGATACAGCAAGACTAAAAGAACGTCTCGGGGAGCATCTGGAAGTAGATAGTCGAAGTGTTCATGCGTTTATTGTTGGAGAACATGGAGACAGTGAGATTGCCGCTTGGTCAAGTGCCAACGTGTCAGGTATTCCACTCCATGATTTCTGCGAGATGAGAGGGCATCATGACCATGAAGGAGCTACGTCAGAAATTGCGGAGAAAGTAAAAAACAGCGCCTATGAAATTATTCAAAGGAAGGGTGCTACTTATTATGGAATAGCAATGTCGGTAAAGAGAATATGTGAAGCTATAATCAGAGATGAACGTTCGATACTTCCAATTTCAACAATGATGGATGGAGAATACGGAATCAAGGATGTAGTTCTGTCTATGCCAAGTATTGTAGGTGCAGAAGGATTTATATCAAAGGTTCCCATTTCACTATCTGAAGATGAAATCAAGGCATTACACAAATCAGCTGAAACACTGAAATCAGTGCTGGAAGAGGCATTGGAATAAAATTGTTGTGAAATCGCATACAGCGTATGTGGCAAAGGGGATGGGCGCATCCCCTTTTTTCTATAGTAAAAGTTTCATTTTTTTATCGTTAACTTCTATAAGATTTTCATCTTGCATACGACCAAGTTCTCTGGACAGTGCACTTCGGTTTACACCTAAGAATTCTGCAAGTGCTGTCTGTGTAAAGGGAACATGGAGATACCCTTCTGAGTCTGGCGCTAAACTATGCAAATAGATTAGAATTCGATCTCTTAAAGATTTCTGATTTGCAATTCTTAGTTTTAGATTTGAAAAAACATTTTGTGAGGCAAGTATTTTGAGCATGTTAGTGGTTAAATTCAGTTGGTAAGAGCATGGACAGGAAGAACCGCTTATAATACCTTTAAGATTAATTAACATAATGGTGCAGTTAGTCAATGCTTTTAGCTGTATTGGACTGTATGGTGTTTGCACGCATGCCAGGGCTTCTGCAAATGATCGACCACGTTCAAAATGATTCATATTGATTTTGCTGTAGTTTTCATTGATAAATGATCCTTCAACTGTTCCATCAAGCACAATTCCGGAATATAACAAAGGTTCTCCTAGGTGTTGAATTAATTCGTCTTTTTCAAAAGAGAGAATTGAGGCCTGGAGGAAGTTGAAAATTTGCGGATAGTGTTCAAGAGGAATTCCTTCAAATAGCTTTGCTTTCGATAGTATCGGAAGATACTTCTGATAATCATCTAGTTTCTTCATATGCTTATTACCATCCTTTCAAATGAAATTTTATCATATCATCGATATTGTTGCTACAGCAACAGAAAAACAAGAGGCCTATGGATAAAATAATAGATGTAAAGAAGAGAAAGAGAGGTGGTAACGATGAAAGAACAAGCTGGAAAAATTATAGATTTTGTAAGAGAAAACAGAACAGTGCCAGGGTGTACCATCTCGAAGCAAATCTATCATGAGAATGGCACAGGGATATCAATTTTTTGCCTGGAGAAAGTATTCTAACACCTATTCAACGGTCGGTTGGAGTTAGTGCAATAAAAGATTCTATATATAAAGAGATTGAATTTCGAAAGGAGACTATTATGAACGAGGTAATCAAGGCGGGAGAAGTATTTAAGTTAGCAGAGTTACTTCCATATCAGGAAGGAAAGATTGTAAATATGGATTTGGCGCATAATGACAAGATGAAATTTGTTGTTATGAGTTTTGATGCAGGAACAGGTCTTTCAGAGCATGCAGCTCCGGGAGAAGCCCTTGTGATGGCACTTGATGGAGAGGCTGTGATTGGATATGAGGGACAGGAGCAGGTGATCCACGCAGGAGAAACTTTTAAGTTTGATAAGTTTGGAAAGCACTCAGTAAGTGCAACAAAGCAGTTCAAAATGGCACTGTTATTGGTTCTTGAGTAAATATGAGGAGATATCGCTATGAACTATTTAGAGATTGAAAAAGTAATCGGAAGACAGATTATTGATTCCACTGCCCCATTGGAAAGCAGCAAGTGCATATAACGAATACTGTGAGCGGGGAGTGGCTTTTAGTCCATCCTCTGCCTTATTACAGTCAATGCGTAACATATATCCGGCAGATGTATAAATGTCAATGCTGTTGTGATACATGTTGTATTTTGCGTAAATGGTATTCATGTTGTGTCTCCTTCAAATCAATAAAAATATAGAAGCATTTCAATCAGTTCACCATGTCATTTTCATTTTATGTTATAATGTGTTATCAGATTTTTTTGCCCTTGTATTTTCCCTTATCAGAGTTCGTAAACTTATATGGGAAGATATAACACAAGGGAAACAATAAGGGAAAGCTCACCCGCGACAAATCCAGCGTTTTCAAAGGTTTACAGTGAATTTAATAACAAAATATAACAGTTATTAAATTTCCTAAAACAGGTGAAATCTCAATCGGAATATGAAGGAGGAATATTTCAATGAGCTTTTTTGAAAATACCCGTAAGCCACAAGGCTTCGGCGGAAAATTGATGACGAAGATGATGAACAGCGGCCACTCCAGGCTATCGCAATGGGGGTTCTCGAATATCTCTGTAAATCCGGACGCTGAGGTGCTGGATGTTGGCTGCGGAGGTGGTGCAAACATTGCGGTCTGGCTGAACAAATGCAGGAAGGGCCATGTGACAGGATTGGATTATTCGGAGGTTAGTGTGGCAGAATCTCAAAAATTGAACGCTGCCGCCATTCAACAGGGAAAATGCAAGGTCGTTCAGGGAGATGTATCTGCCATCCCATTTCCAGATACAAATTTTGATCATGTCTCAGCTTTTGAGACGGTTTACTTCTGGCCAGAACTGAAAAAATGCTTTTCTGAGGTAAATCGTGTTTTGAAAGACGGAGGAACCTTCCTGATTTGTAACGAGAGCGACGGAATGAAAGCCTCAGACGATAAATGGACAAAGATAATTGATGGTATGAAGATTTATAATTGCGATACAACTTATCATCCGCTTTAAAAGAAGCAGGTTTTATGGAAATAAAACCATATGCCGATGCCAAAAATCATTGGCTTTGTATTGTGGCAACAAAATAGATAAATTCCAGCTTGTAGAATTATTAAAAAATCAAGATTTACTTGAAGAACTGACCAAAGTAAAATATGAAGAGGAGTATTTATGTCAAAAAAGTACGCAGAAAGAAAAGATACTATTAAATCTGTGAGATTAGTAATTGACGCATATGATGGCAGAGAACTAGAAATTCCACTTGAAGTTTGGCAGGTCGATGTTATACGTGAAATGCTTGGCTTAAGTGTAGATACAACTAATTTAGATACTTATTGTATGCGAAGCAAAGAACAGACCAATGAGACTAATTACACAGACATTATTAATTATATGCTTTTCAAATATGATGAAACAATGGATAAACCTATTTTAGATGCGTTCAGGAGAAGATTACATTTTCAATCCGTGGTGTTAATATCTAGATAAAAAAGAAATGTCCTAACAGTATTCTTCATGTTTATGTGAATATGAATTAATCTGCTAAGGCATTTCTTTTATTTGTATCTTTAAAATATCATTTGAAATAATCAAATTTTTAGCAAAGTAGGTCTTTTTGGTACCATATGAGACGCACTTGTGCAAGATTTCCTCCTTCTTCAGATGTTTCAAACATATGGTTGATTACCTTTTTGATTACCTTTGCTTTTTGGAAAAAAGAAAAAGCCTTAAAACAGCGATTTTACGCGGTTTCTAAGGCTTTTTAATACAGGGGATGAGAGAATCGAACTCCCACCAAAGGTTTTGGAGACCCCTATCATACCATTTGACCAATCCCCTATTCAGTTGTCGCTTAACTCAAGCGACTTGTTAAGTATACCTTATGGAGTGATGAATGTCAAGAAAAAAATAAAGAAAATTCAAGAAATGTTTCAAGGATGGTTCTCTAATTCTGAATCAAATTATAACGCATTTATCAAAGCGATGCTTTGGGGGAATGTGAAAGAGATGAATACTTATATGAATGAAGTTGCACTAGCTACATTCAGCAGTTTTGATACAGGAAGACATCCGTCAGGAAAAAGTCAGCCGGAGCGTTTCTATCATGGATTCGTTTTGGGACTTTTGGTAGAATTAAGAGATCGTTATGAAGTAAAGTCCAACAGAGAAAGCGGTTACGGGCGATATGATGTGATGTTAATACCAAGAGAAACGCCGGATCAGGCGATTATAAAAAAGGAAGAAGCGACCTCAAAATCACTTCTTCCTTTCTTTGTTCTCTTACAGAATTCCAAGATCCATCATTGCTTTTTTCAGAACTTTTTTATGTGCATCTTCCATCTCTGTCAGAGGTGCTCTAAGAGTTCCAACTTCTTTTCCCATCATGTTAAGAGCAGCCTTAACCGGGATCGGGTTCACTTCACAGAAGAGAGCATCAACCAGTGGAAGTGCATCTAACTGCATCTTGCGGCTACCTGCGATATCTCCTGAGAAGAATTTGTAGCACATGTCATGCACGTAAGCCGGAGCTACGTTGGAGAGAACGGAGATAACTCCGATTCCGCCAAGTGCGAGAAGCGGTACAACCTGATCATCATTCCTGAGTAAAGATCAACGTTGCCATCACAAAGATGCATGATCTGTGCAACTGTGCTGATATTTCCAGATGCTTCTTTAATACCTACGATGTTCTCAACATCTTTCACAAGTGTTGCAACTGTCTGTGGCTGAAGTCCACATCCTGTACGGCTTGGTACATTGTACAGAATCGCCGGAATATTTACTTCATTACAAATAGCTGTGTAATGAGCAATCAGTCCGTTCTGTGTTGCTTTATTATAATATGGTGTAACGAGCAGAATTCCGTCAGCTCCATCTTCCTGAGCTTCTTTGGACAACTGGATCGCTGTTCTTGTACAATTAGAACCTGTTCCGGCGATGACCGGGATACGGTGGTTCACACGCTCAATCGCAAAACGGATTGTTGCTGCATGTTCTTCCTCTGTCATAGTAGCGGATTCACCTGTTGTTCCACAGATGACGATCGCATCTGTTCCGCCTGCGATCTGCTCCTCCAACATCTCATCTAATTTGTCATAATTGACTCAAGATTCTCTTTCATCGGAGTAGCGATCGCTACACCTGCGCCTTTAAAAATTGCCATTCTTTTTATCCTCCTTCAACATGGTGAAACAAAGTATTACTGGTCACAGCAGGTTATTGGTTACTGTTCACTCCCTGTCAATCACTTCGCTGATTGACACGGAGGATGCGTGTTTTGACTTGAATGCATCTCGCCCCATGCCAAAGGCGATTTAAAATGGCGAGATGCGTTGCTGGTCGCACATCGTGTGAACA
>ENA-OQCX01000774-OQCX01000774.1-human-gut-metagenome-genome-assembly--contig:-NODE-774-length-16159-cov-5.174775_pt1 | contig 16159 bp, 18 predicted proteins | sample MGYA00242762_ERZ504587 | MGnify/ENA primary metagenome ERZ504587 (study PRJEB26092, sample SAMD00036337) | human gut metagenome | host: Homo sapiens | study: EMG produced TPA metagenomics assembly of... | reverse complement strand
AAAATTCAGCTCCCCGGGCAGCTTTTTGCCAGCCCTCTTTCATTACAATCTCGGTGTCAAACAGGATACCATCCATATCGAATAATACTGCCTTTATCATAAACATGACCTCCAAAGCACTTCTGTATTTTCAGTTGCTTAAAAAACTATTGTTCAGTATACGAAAAAATCCAGAAAAAAAGACAAGCCCCATGAGACAAAACAGAAGACCACAAATTATACTTGACTTCAACCTAGCTTGAAGTGATATGCTGTCAAAAAATGACAAATCAGGAGGAATGACAAAATGGAAAAGTCAACGGTTTATTTTACCGACTTTCGATGTCCGGTTGGAACGAGTCAGCTTGACAAGCTGAAAAAGCTCTGTATTGCTGCTGGCGTCAAAGACATTGATATGGAAGGCAAATTCGTCGCAATCAAAATGCATTTTGGCGAACTGGGAAACATGGCGTTTCTTCGTCCGAATTATGCGAAAGTGGTTGCCGATCTCTGTAAAGAGCAGGGAGGTCTTCCGTTCCTGACAGACTGCAATACGTTATATCCGGGCAGCAGAAAAAATGCCCTGGAGCATCTTGACTGTGCGAATCTGAATGGATTCAATACCATTACCACAGGATGCCAGATTATCATTGGAGATGGAGTGCGAGGAACCGATGAAATCGAAGTTCCGGTTGTCAACGGAGAATATTGCAAAACAGCATTGATTGGCCATGCAATCATGGACGCAGATATTTTTATCAGTCTGAGCCACTTCAAAGGCCATGAAGCAACGGGCTTTGGCGGTGCACTGAAAAATATCGGTATGGGATGCGGAAGCCGCGCCGGAAAGATGCAGCAGCATGCCAGTGGAAAACCGGCGATCAATACGGATGTCTGTCGTGGCTGCCACCGCTGTGCAAAAGAATGCGGAAGTGACGCGATTTCCTATGTAGATAAAAAAGCGGTCATTGACTATGATAAATGTAAAGGTTGTGGCCGATGCATCGGTGCCTGCAGTTTTGATGCGGTTTATAATCCAAACAGCAGTGCAAACGAGCTTCTTGACCGGAAAATGGCGGAGTATGCGCAGGCTGTCTGCCATGGACGTCCGTGCTTCCATATCTCGCTGGTACAGGATATCAGCCCGAACTGTGACTGCATGGGGAGAACGATGCTCCGATCCTGCCGGATATCGGAATGTTTGCAAGCTTCGACCCGGTTGCCCTTGACCAGGCGTGTGCCGATGCCTGCCTGAAGCAACGCCGATCGAAAACAGTCAGCTTGGCGAGCACCTTGCAGAGCCGGGATGGCACTGTCACCACGACCATTTCAAGGATTCCAACCCGAATATTGAATGGCAGGCAACCCTTGACCAGGCAGAGAAAATTGGTCTTGGTACGAGACAGTATGAACTGAAACGAATCAAATAGTTTCTCAAACAGAAAAAGCGCTGCGTCACACTCCTGTGGGGCGAAACAGCAGCGAAACACAATGAGAAAGCTCCAGTTTCTCTTTGAAGCTGGAGCTTTTTACGATCAGATTTTTGCATTGCTTTTTGAGTCTGCTATTGTTTTATCCGTCTTATATCATCTCCAAAAACGCCTTATGAATCCGCACATCCGGGTCGAGCTCCGGGTGGAAGGAGAAGGCCACCTGGTTTTTGTATTTTACACCAACAATCCGTTCTTCCACAACGGCGAGCACTTCCACGCCGTTCCCCACAGATGCAATATACGGCGCACGGATAAACGTCATCGGCACTGTTCCGATGCCTGCAACCTGTGCTTCTGTGTGGAAGCTGCCTAACTGACGGCCGTAGCGTTCCGCCTGATGCGCATCGGGATCGTACCGAAATACTGATCCGGCTGTCCCTTCATCTGTCCGTCGATCGTTTCGGCCAGAAGAATCGCACCGGCGCAGGTTGCGAGAACCGGCATGCCGTTTTCAATCTGGCTTTTCATGATATCGAACATGCCAAGCTCTTTTAAAAGCTTTCCCTGAACGGTACTCTCGCCGCCCGGAAGTACAAGTGCATCGTAAGGCTCGGAAAGATTGCGGGCCTGCCGCAGTTCGATGCATTCGGCGCCAAGCTGCTCTAATACTTTTTCATGTTCTGCAAACGCACCCTGCAGTGCAAGCACTCCAATTTTCATTATTTTCCTCTTTCTGCCATCAGTAAGGCGATTTCCTGCTCGTTGATGCCGACCATAGCCTCGCCGAGATCAGCGGAGAGTTCTGCGATCCGTTTGGCATCGGTGTAGTTGGTAACAGCTTTTACGATGGAAGCGGCACGTTTTGCCGGGTTGCCGGATTTGAAGATACCGGATCCGACGAAGACGCCTTCTGCTCCGAGCTGCATCATCAGCGCTGCATCGGCAGGCGTTGCCACACCGCCGGCTGCAAAGTTGACAACCGGGAGACGGCCGTTATCATGAACATACTGAACAAGATCGTATGGAACCTGCAGGACCTTGGCTGCCTCAAACAGCTCATCCTCACGCATTGAGGTCAGTTTCTGAATTTCGCTGTTCATTTTTCTCATATGGCGGACCGCCTGTACGATATCGCCGGTTCCCGGCTCACCTTTGGTACGGATCATAGACGCTCCCTCGTTGATCCGGCGGAGTGCCTCGCCGAGATCCTTTGCACCGCAGACAAACGGTACTTTGAAATTTCGTTTGTTGATATGGTAGACATCATCCGCCGGGGAGAGAACCTCACTCTCGTCGATGTAGTCGATTTCGATGGCTTCAAGAACCTGTGCCTCTACAAAGTGGCCGATGCGGCATTTTGCCATAACCGGAATGGAAACGGCTTCCTGAATGCCGCGGATCATCTTCGGATCGCTCATACGGGAAACGCCGCCGGCTGCACGGATGTCTGCAGGAATCCGCTCCAGTGCCATAACGGCACAGGCACCAGCTTCCTCGGCAATATGCGCCTGCTCCGGAGTGGTAACGTCCATGATCACGCCACCCTTTAACATCTGTGCCAGTTCTTTGTTCAGTTTGTATCTCTCATTTGCTGCTGTCATAATAAGTTCCTCCGTGTCTGAAAAATTTTAGTTTCTGTTTTGGCTTTACTTTTGCTCTGCCTCACAGTATACTGGTAAAGTGACTATAAAAAAATTGCCAAAACAAATATATTCAGTAAGGTCAGATGAGAGGAGAGCGGTCGGATGCTGACGTATAATTTTTCCAATATAGGGTCAGATTCCCTGTATGAATATTTATATAAATGTATCAAAAATGACATATTGCTGGGAAATATCCGCCCTGGAGAGAAGCTGCCGTCGAAACGGACGTTCGCGAAAAATCTGGGTATCAGCGTCATTACCGTCGAGAATGCCTATGCGCAGCTTGTTGCGGAAGGCTATCTGTATTCCATGCCAAAGCGCGGATTCTATGCGGCTGATCTGGAAATTGAGGATTCCATGCGGGATGCGGTGCCAAAAGAGATCCTGCAGGTAGCAAACGGGGAGACTTCCTATTTTGCGGATTTTTCCAGCAATCAGACGGACAGCGAAATTTTTCCGTTCACAATTTGGACGCGGACGGTGCGTGCTGTTCTGAATGATAACCGGATCCAGCTGATGATCAATTCCCCGTGCGCCGGGATTTTAAAGCTGCGCAGTGCGATTGCAAAATATCTGCGCGAGTTTCGTGGAATGCAGGTGCTGCCGGAGCAGATTATTGTCGGCGCAGGAACGGAGTATCTGCATAACCTTCTGATTCAGCTTCTCGGAAACGATCTTGTTTATGGAGTAGAGGATCCCGGGTATCACAAAATTGCGCGGATTTATGAGAGTATGAAGGTGCGGTACGAGCCAGTGCCGCTCGACCAGGACGGTGTTTCGGTGCAGGAGCTGGAAAAAAGATCGGTTGATATTATTCATACCTCCCCGTCCCATCACTTTCCAACCGGGACAGTCATGCCGGTCAGCCGCCGTTATGAACTGCTCGGCTGGGCAGCAAAATCAGATCATCACTATATCATTGAGGACGATTATGACAGTGAGCTGCGTCTCGGCGGAAAGCCGTTTCCAACGCTGCAGAGCATCGATGTATCGGACAAGGTCATCTATATGAATACGTTTACAAAAACACTTGCTTCTACGGTACGGATCAGCTATATGGTGCTGCCGCAGACACTGGCAGAGAAATTTTACCGCGAGCTGTCGTTTTATTCGTGTACCGTTTCCAACTTTGAGCAGTACACACTGGCAGAGTTTATTGAGAACGGCAGTTTCGAAAAACATATCAACCGGCTGCGGAACTATTATCAGAACAAACGAGATCTGATTTTGCAGGCGCTTGAAAAGAAGCCGCTCGGTGATTACGTAACCATCGAAGAGGAAGAAGCAGGCGTCCATTTCCTGATGCATCTTTGCACCGATCAAAAAGAAGAGGAGATCGTCACGCAGGCGAAATCCCGCGGCGTAAAATTAAAGCCGCTCTCCGGCTATTACGCAGACACAGCGGAGGCGGCAAAGCAGGAAAATACGTATGTCATGAATTATTCCTCCATTGATCCGGCAGCAATGGAGCGGGCAGCGGGAGTGCTGCTTCATATTCTACGGGCGCATATGACGGAAAACACATTTGAGGGAGAGATGAAAAAGAGCAGGAATAATCATAAATTGATCCACAAAAATAACTGCAGGGAATGAGCTTCTCTGATGCCCAGCAGTTTCTATTACAAACTCATAAAGGAGAAAAGCATATGACGAATCGTGAAATGATGGAGATTGCCATGAGGCAGTCTGCGGAAGATATGGGATGCCGCGTGGAAGATTTCAAGGCGGACAAAAATGTTGTTGTTCCCATAAAATTAGGAAAGAAGGCCCGCAAATATTTGAAAGAGCCTATTACCTGCAATCTGGTTTCCTATGGAAATAATATCATGGCGGCTTCCATACCGGAGACGATGGATCTGGTGTCTGCGTATGTAGACAAATTCGAATTTTACCACTGTTTTGAGACACCAAACATGCATTGGCTGAATGAACGTTTAGTTGAAAAAGGGCACAAAATATGTTTCATGGCAGAATACTATCTGCCGGACATCAGCCGGATACCGACTCTTTCCTGCGCCTATGTGACACGAGTATTGACACGGGAAGATTTTGCGGATTTGTATCGACCGGAATGGGGCAATGCGCTTTGCGAAGATCGGAAGAATCTGGATGTACTTGGCGTCGGCGCATATGACGGAAGCACGCTGGTGGGACTTGCTGCCTGTTCTGCCGATTGCGACGATATGTGGCAGATCGGTGTGGATGTTTTGCCGGAATACAGACGACAGGGGATTGCCTCTGCACTGACAAGCAGACTTACAAAAGAGATCATAAACAGGGGAAAAGTACCTTTTTACTGTACCGCCTGGTCTAATGTCAGATCTGTAAGAAACGCTGTCAAAAGCGGTTTTATACCGGCATGGGTAGAAATGACTGCAAAACCGGCAAATATTGTTGATGAGATGAATTTATGAAGGAACCTTCCCTGTCGATTCCCGCTGAATCAGCTGTGCATGCAACAAATACGTACTGATTGGGATGTGATTGAGAAGACTTGACAATGCAAAAAATCCACTTTTTCCGAGCTCCAGCCGATCTTGTCTGATGGTTGTAAGGGGCGGTGACGTACAAGCAGCAATCGGCAGATCATCAAATCCGATAATGCTGATATCATCAGGAATTTGGAATCCCAGCTGCTGACATTGCGTGAGCGTTGCACTAGCAAGGGTATCCTGGTTGCAAATAATAGCAGTGATTCCGTTTTCCAGGAAACGGGGAAGGTGCTTTTCCATACATTCTGACAGATAATAAGAACAGCCGATCGCAGCAGGAGAAGTCTTCAGTCCGTGCTGGTGCATGGAACGGAGAAAGGCAGCATGGCGTGCCTGGAGAACCCGGGCACCGAGGGAACTGCTCAGATAGGCGATCTTCCGGTGTCCAAGTCCTGCAAGATAAGAGACGGCAAGTTCCATTCCCTCCTCATTATCAATACCTACATAAGCGGTGGAAGGATTTCCTACCATATAGTTGTCGAAAAGAACAGCCGGTGTGCGGCTGATTTTAAAGTCTTGAATCCAGGGATCGCTCAGGGAAAAGCCGACCACAAAAGCTCCTATATAATCATGCTCCAGCATAAAAACATCATAATGCTGGTTTCTTTGGGTCTTAATATCAACGGGTACAATTTCAACATCAAATCCGGCAGGTTCTGCATCTGACGAAAACCCACCAGGATATCATAGGCAAAATGATGCGGTTCCTGATACCGCATATTCTCTTTTTCTATTATAATACAGACTTTTTTCGTCGGTTTCTTATAACGCCGCAGCTTCGTATAACCCAGAGCTACGGCAGTTTCCAAAACCTGTTTCCGTAAAGCTTCGCTGATATCAGGCGCGTCATTGAGCGCTTTGGATACCGTGCTCTTGGAAACTCCCATTTTATCAGCAATATCCTGAATGGTAGTCATAATCGGCAATCCTTTCACAAAACAAAAAATGTAAACTCCCAGCTATCATGATGGAGTTCTTTTAACGCTATTATATGAAGATTGCGGGAGTGCAAAGCACGTAGCAATCTGGTATCAAAGGGGTCAAAAAACCTTTTGCCCCCGTATCATTATATAAAAACATAAGATAAAAAGCAATCCATACCGTGAAAAAGAAATGTTTCGCTAAGTTTCGAAAAAAGAAAGCATCCTGCACAAAAATCATCCTGAAAATTATCTGAATTTTACGAAAGCGCAGGGAAAAATGGAAATTGATTGACGAAGAAATAAAAAAGGCTTATAGTAAAGTTACGAAACAATGCGAAACAAAAAGTGATCGTGTTTCTTACAAGGATGCAAAAAACAGCTTTAGAGCTATACGGGAGGAAAATGAGATGGAATTTAGCGGTGTATACCATAAAACTTCAGAACAGATGAGTTATGCCCTGGATGAGGACAGACTGATTGTCAATATCAAGACAGGATATGATGTAAAACAGGTTTTTATCCATTACGGAGATCCTTATGAAGCCGGAATTTTGGGCGGAAAAGAAAAGTGGATCGGAAAAAGAGAGGAAATGATATATAAAAAACGTCTGCCTTATCAGATCTGGTGGACAACAACGCTTCTTCCGGAATACAAAAGATGCAAATATTATTTCGAGCTGCGGACGGAAAAGGAAGTCTGGTATTATTTTGAGGATGGTTTCCTGACAGAAGAACAGCTCCGGATGGATGGCCGTATGCAGCAGTGCTTTATTGTACCTGGATGAACCCGGCAGATATCAATCGCACACCGGCATGGGTAAACGAAACGATCTGGTATCAGATTTCCCGGATCGGTTCTGCAACGGGACACCGGAAAAAAACGGAGATGATATCACACCCTGGAGAAATCACGGAACCGTAACAAACGAAGAAAAATTCGGAGGAAATCTGGAAGGGATCCGTCAGAGATTATCGTATCTGCAGGAACTTGGGATTACCGGTATTTATCTGAATCCGATTATGAAAGCAGAGTCCAACCACAAATATGACACGACCGATTATACAAAAATAGATCCGTTTTTTGGCGATGCGGATACAATGAAAGTGCTTTGCAAAGAAGCACATGAAAAAGGAATCCGCATTATGGTAGATGCAGTGTTTAATCATAGTGGAAGAAAATTTGAGCCGTGGATAGATATCCTGGAGCATGGAAAAGAGTCTCGTTATGCGGACTGGTTTATGGTAGAGGACTGGGAACAGGTTCAAAAAAGGGGAGACACCAGAGACCGACGGTTCTATTCCTTTGCATTTACAGACGGGATGCCAAAGCTGAACACAAACAACGAAGAGGTGATACAGTATTTCTGTAAAATCTGTGAGGACTGGGTACGGGAGTTTGATATCGACGGAATTCGTTTCGATGTAGGAAACGAAGTGGCGCACAGGTTCTTAAAGCGGATAAGAGAGCATTTAAAAACGATAAAGCCGGATATTTATCTTCTGGGGGAAATCTGGCATGATGCAAGCCAGTGGCTGCAGGGAGATGAATATGATTCTGTCATGAACTACCCGCTGCTGAGTGGAATCCATGATTTCTTTCTTGATAAAACAATGAAAAAAGAAGAATTTGAATATATGGTAAACCGTTGCTATACCATGTATATGCAGCAGAATAACGATGTACTTTTTAATCTCCTGGATTCCCACGATACCGAGAGGCTGATGAACCGTTTTCACGATCTGGACAAGTTCTACCAGCAGCTTGCAATCCTTTTTACGCTTCCGGGAAGCCCCTGTATTTATTATGGAACGGAGATCGCAATGGAAGGCGCTCATGATCCGGACTGCAGAAGATGTATGCCTTGGAGTGAAATTGAAAGCGAAGAGAATCAGAAAAAAATTGCAACGATGCGGAAACTGATCATGCTTCGAAGAAATGAAAAAGTGTGCAGAAGCCTGCATTTCCATTTTCCGAATGGTTATGAAAATGATCGGTGTGTAGAGTATATTAAACTAGACGAAGAGGGAAATAAAATCGAAGTTCTGCTCAACGCATCGGATGAGGAGATAAAAGTAAAAGGAGACGGGGAAGTACTTTTTGCCCGGGAATTTGATGGAGAGATACTTGGTGTAAATGGAACGTTAATTCGCAGGATGTAAGGGTTTCACCTGTTAGAAATATGTGCAGACAGGCACAAAAAAAGCATGTTTTCTGGAAAAGCCACCGGAAAACATGCTTTTTTGATCTCTTGACTCGCCAAAAACATAAGTAAGGAGCCATTTTTCGAAGGAAAATGAGCGGATTACGAATGTTTTTGAAGATTGCGTGAGTGCAAAGCACATAGCAATCTGGTATCGCAGTGATCAGACGTTTAAAATACCGAACGACTGCAGCAGCAGTGCGGCAAGGAGCATGGGTGCAATAAACTTCACCATGACGATATACAGCCTCTTTCGACCGAACTTATATCCTCCCAGCGTCACCTCATCGATGATGACCTGCGGCTTTACAACCCATCCGATCAGAATACAGGAGAGAAGTGCGACAAGCGGCATCAGAAGGTTATTGCTGATAAAATCCATGACATCCAGGATCTGAGCCGTTGCGCCATTTGGAAGCTTCAGTTCAAAATAAAGCGCATTGTAGCCGAGGCATACGATGATACCGACGAGATACGCATAAACCGTTACAATCACAGTGCTCTTCTTTCTGCTGATGTGAAATTTGTCGATCATACAGGAAACAATGGATTCCATGACCGATACGGAAGATGTAATGGCTGCAAAGGAGACCATAAGAAAGAAAATGGTTCCGATTACGCCGCCTGCTGCTCCCATGGACTGAAAGACCTTCGGCAGGGAGACAAACATCAGACCAGGGCCAGCGGACATACCCTCTGCTCCCATAAAGGTAAATACAGCAGGAACGATCATCAAACCGGCAAGCAGCGCAACGATGGTGTCAAAAATCTCAATCTGATTGATCGATTTCATCAGGTTTGTTTCTTTTTTTACGTAGGAACCGTAGGCAACCATGATACCCATCGCAACGCTGATCGAAAAGAAAAGCTGTCCGAGTGCATCGACAAAGACGGTGAAAAATTTCTGCGGCGTCATTCCTTTAAAATTTGGAACAAGATAAATTTTCATACCCTGCAGTCCCGTACGGACGACACCGTCTGCGTCGGTATGGGTCAGGGTCAGAGAAAAAACAGAAATTCCGATGATTAAAATCAGAAGGATCGGCATCAGAATTTTGCTGTAGTTTTCAATTCCCTTATTGACACCACGATATACAACGAATGCGGTAAGAAAAAGATAGATTCCCAACCACACAATCGGCTGCCATGTACCGGTAATATAGCCGGTAAAGTAACCATCCTCGGCAGCAGCAGTGCCATGTCCGGTGAGAAACACAGACAGGTATTTTAATACCCAGCCGCCAATGGAGCAGTAGTAAGGCAGGATGACAACCGGCACGATACTGGCGAGAAGGCCAAGACCGTTCCAGCCCGGGTGAATTTTACCGTAAGCGACAAGCGGACTTTGTCCGGTTTTTCTTCCGATGGCAATATCAGTTGTCAGCAGGGTAAATCCAAAGGTCAGAGCCAGTACGATATAAACTAAAATAAAGGTTCCGCCTCCGTCTTTTGCGGCAAGATAAGGGAAACGCCAGATATTTCCCAGTCCAACCGCGCTTCCTGCAGCAGCAAGCACGAAGCCGATCGATCCGGTAAAGCTGCCGCGCGTATGTTTCTTTTCCATATAAGATACATCTCCTTATTGATAGACTGACTGTTTTTAACAGCCGAATACTTCTATTATAAAGTTCGGACGATACTTCGTCAACCAGAAGATCTATAGATTGACAATTTCGATTAGTTGTACTATCATCTAATTAGTTGTATATGCATCTATTTGAAACAGATCGAGAATGGACAGGAGGAACAGAAAAATGGATCCAACAGAACGGAAAATAACAAAAATAGCGCGGGAAGCCGGGAAATTTACGGTTCAGGCAATGAAAGAAGAGGGCATCGGTACGGCAGAATTTGACTTTATCCATCTGGTGCGCCATCATCCGGGCATCACCCAGACGGAAGTGCGCGAACAGTTAAAGATTGATAAAGGAGCCGCTGCAAGGCGCGCTGCAAGCCTTGAGACAAAGGGATATCTGATCCGAAAACCGAATCCGTGGGACGGCAGAAGCCAGCTTCTGTATGCTACGGAAAAAGCAGAATCCTTGAAAAATTCCAAAGCAGAAATTGAAACGGTTTTTTATGAATGGCTGCTTTTGGAGCTTCCGGAAAAGGAGGCAGAAAGCTTCTGCGAAACACTGGACAAGCTGTACTGGAAATCGAAGAGCGAACGGCAGAATCATTTTGCGGAACTTTCAAAAATTTTAAGTGAAAAAGCAGATAAAACAATAAAAGCAACAGCAGAAGGAGGCAGCAGCGATGAAGGATGAAACCTTTCGCCCGAACCGGATGCTCTCTTACTTTCAGGAAGAATTGGAAAATTCTCTTTTTGTTACGGTTTCCGGTCTCATCTATAATCTGGGACTTCTTGCAGGCCCTGGTTTGAGGGAAAAATGACAGGAAAGCTGGTTGATCTCCTCGGCGGCACAGGAACCTTCCACCAGATGCTGATGCTGGTCACGGCCTATGTCGTGAGTATTGGCATTGTGCAGGTTTCCCGCTATTTCAAACGGTTCTATGTCAGAAGATTTGCCAACAACGTCAACCGGCATATGAAGCAGATTCTTTACGGAACGCTGGTTCGCAAAAGCCGTTTGGAGCTGGAAGCGGAAGGTACCGGAAATGTACTGACGAAGGCCATTCTCGATGTAGACGATTGCGTAGAAGGAATGCGGAAATTTACAACGGAAATCTTTGATACCGGTGTTGCTCTTCTCGCCTATGCGTGTATGCTGCTCTGGTATGACTGGCGCCTGGCTCTTCTCTGCATGATTTTCCCACCCATTTCCTACGTGATTGCCGAAAAGATGAAGGTCATGGTACAGAAAACGGGCGCTGCCTATAAGGTACAGTCGGGTGCATTAAGTGCTGCAACCCTGGACCGTGCGACAAATGCCATCACGTATCGTGTCTTTGGCTGTGAGGAGGACAGAAAGGCCGCTTATGAGGAGAATCTTTCGGCTTACGAATCTGCCGCTGTGCGCGCCAATATCTGGAACACAGCTATGCCGCCGATTTACCGTATGATCTCGATGACGAGCATTCTGTTTATCCTGTATTTTGGAGGCAGAAACGTCCTGCAGGAGGGATGGACACCGTGGAACATCGCCGTATTTACCACGTTTTTGTCCTGCTACACAAAGCTTGCCACCAAATCATCGAGCGCTGCGAAGCTTTTTAATGCGGTACATAAAGCGCAGGTTTCCTGGAAACGAATCAAACCTTTGCTGCAGAATTCCAAAACAGAACCGGAGCTTCCAGCCGCAGCGCCTGCAGAGCTTAACGTCGATCACCTGCATTTTGCCTATCCAAACGGAAAAGAGATCATCCATGACCTGTCGTTTCAGGCGGCTCCTGGCCAGATCATCGGTGTAACGGGACCTGTCGCATGCGGAAAGTCAACGCTTGGAAAGACTTTTCTCTGCGAGTCGCCGTATGAGGGAAGCATCACCTTCGGCGGAAAAGAACTTGGAAAAATGGAAAAAGCAGACCGGAACCGCATGGTCGGTTATCTTGGCCATGACCAGGAGCTGTTCCATGGAAGTGTGGAAGAGAATATCCGTCTCGGGGGAAAAGAGGGCGCAGAGGAGATGATCCGAGTCGTCTGCCTGGAAGATGAAGTGAAAGCAATGGAAAACGGAATCCATACCCTGGTCGGAACGGGCGGTGTCCGCCTCTCCGGTGGTCAGGCGCAGCGCCTTGCCCTTGCGCGAACCCTGTACCACAAACGGCCGGTTCTGGTTCTCGACGATCCGTTTTCGGCACTCGACAAAGAGACGGAAGCACAAATTTTTTTAAATTTAAAGGAGCTGGCAAAAGACTCTATTATAATCCTCATTTCCCATCGCCTCTATCTGTTCAACCAGATGGATCAGGTCATCTGGATGGATGAGTGCCATACGAAGGTCGGCACACATGAGGAACTCCTTGCAACAGTTCCGTCCTACGCAGAGCTCTGCAGCAATCAGACGAAGGGAGGCAGCTTTTGATGCAAAAGAAAGAATCTGTATTGCGGGTAATCAAAGAAACCGTTCGAAAACACGGTGTTTTATCAGCCGCACTTTTGGGAGTCGTCTGCGGTGCGGTTATTTTCGCACTGCTCCCGCCTCTTGTGCTGGCACAGCTGATTGACCTTTTGACAAAGAAGCATACCCTCTGGATGGAAGGAATTCTGCTGTATTTCGGACTTCTTGCCTGACGGGTCTTCTGGAGTCGGCACGAGAGAGTCTTCTGACGGTATTCGGCCAGAAAATTACACATGCACTCCGAAGCAGTCTGATGGAAAAGTTCGGACGCCTTTCCGCCAACGAGCTGAACCGCCAGGAGCCGGGCGCTCTCGTATCAAGATTTGTCGGTGACGTCGACACAGTGGAAAACCTGTTTACCTCCGGGATCATCAGTATGTTTGCCGATGCGTGCAAAATCTTAAGCATTCTTGCCGTCATCTGGGTGACTAATCGTGGACTTACGATTGTTCTGATTATTTTACTCCCTGTTCTGTTCCTCTTTACCCGTTATGTTCAGAAAAACATGCTGGCCTCCCAGATTGCCAACCGCCGTGCAGTCAGCCGTGCTTCGGGTCACGTTCCAGAGACGCTGCACAACATCCGTACCATTCACTGTCTGCAGAAAGAGACGTATATGGAGCAGCAGTATGCGCACTATATTGATGACAGCTACAGCGCAATGGAGAAGACCAATTTTTACGATGCCGTCTATTCTCCGGTCATCCTGATTTTAAATGCCATTGTTGTTGCTGTTGTCATGCTGCTTTCGGCCTCCGGCAATCCGACCGTTTTAAAGCTGTTCGGCATGTCCGCCGGAACCGCCGTTGCTGTTATAAACTATATTTCCCAGATCTTTGCTCCGGTCGAAAGCCTTGGTATGGAAATCCAGACAATTCAGTCTGCGTTTGCCGGTATGGAAAGAATCAATGAATTTTACAGCCTGGAAGAGAAGAAAGAGCCGGCTGCGCTGACTGAAAATACAGATTACGGCATAGCGGCTGAGCTAAAAAATATGACGTTTGGATATGACGAAAGCCAGGTCATCTTAAACGATGTAAGTCTGCAGATCAAAAAAGGCGAGCAGGTAACACTTTTGGGACGAACGGGTGCCGGAAAGAGTACTATTTTCAAACTGCTGCTCGGTTTATATGAACCACAGAAAGGAATGGTTCTGATTTGGGGTGTTCCATCTGTCGATCTGCCGGATGCAAAGAAACGAAAGGTTTTCGGCTATGTGGAGCAGTCGTTCCACATGGTGCGGGATCGGTAAAAGACCAGATTACTTTGTATGATGCAAAGATTTCGGATACAGATGTAAAAAAAGCAGCAGAGCTGACCGGACTTGCAAAGACCATCGAGGCGCTTCCGGACCAATATGATACGATCTGTACACAGGATCTCTTCTCACAGGGTCAGTGGCAGCTCCTCTCGATTGCCCGTGCAGCCGCAGCGGAGCCTGAAATTCTGCTCCTCGATGAGATTACCGCAAACCTTGATGCAGAGACGGAAAAAATGGTATTAAATGCATTGCAAAGGGTTTCCAAAAACCGTACCGTAATTTCCATTTCCCACCGAACTATGGCAGAAACGGGACGCGTGATTCCAATTTCATAATTTCTTTTCGTTCATTAAATTTTTGAAACAAAGCGTGCCGGATGCATTCTGACAAAAAAAGATGCGCCGACACGCTTTCTTTGTCCCGCCAGGCAGAACAAAATAGAGCGGAGGAGCGAGTTTCAATTGACACAAAAAAGGGGAGCAAGTACAATAAAAGTAACGAAAAGAGAGGAGGCGGTATTCAGTTGAAAAAGAGAAAATGGAAATTCCGCATCGCAGGCGGCGCTGTCACGCTGCTGGGCATCTATCTGATGGCGGTCGCTACGGAGAGACGATCACACTCACCATCGCCACGGTTGTCCTGATTTTCGGCATTGCCATCTGGTCCATGGCAACCCCGGAGAACTACAATTCCATGACGGATATGATTGCCATGATCTCCATGGAGAAGCCGCGGAAAATCGAAGAATTTTATGAGGCTTACAAGAACGTCGATACACCGTTCGGTTCTGCATGGCTTGCAAAATTCTACACGATGCGGCAGAAAGCACTCGTTTTCGGACCGGACGCCAAGGGAGAATATCTCTACTTCTGGCTGACCAAAGACGGTCATGTCGGTTATTTGGGATATTCCTTCATCGAAGGCTTTATCAAAAAGAAACTCACCACACCCGTGTATCCGATTCATGAAGATGTTGCAGAGAACCTCGCAGACCATCTAAGCTACCATTCCGATCTGATGATGTTCCAGAGCGAATTAAAAGCGAATCTGGAGCATTTCGTCAAAACCGGAACGGTACAGCCGTTTCAGAAGATTTCGGCGTCCCAGATTTACACTTTCACGGAGGATTACCGCCTGACGGGCCAGCATTTCGATCTGGAGGATACAGACGGAAACCTAGTCTACGAGATCGACAGCACCGTGCCGCTGAAAACATTTTATATCTACGATGCGATGCACACCGAAATCTTCCGTATGACGAAGGAACTGCTCCACGCGCTGCCGACGTACCGTTTTTATCTGTACGGCGAGCCGTATGGTGTGTTGAAAAAGCAGTTTGCACTCGTACGGGATCAGTTCTCGATGGAACTGCCGGAGGGAAAACTGGAACTCCGGGAATACGCCGGCTCCATCGGCCACAATTACTCGGTAAAACTGAACGGAACTATGATCGGCGCCATCGTCGACAATATGGATCTTACCGTCGGAAACATCATGTTCGACAATGCGTTTCTGATTGTCTACGATGCAAAATATCTGCCGCAGCTGACCGCACTCGCTGTGATGGCGGCAAGAGAACTGGCACGCGACAAGGACGGCGGTCTTTCCAATCGGTCCTGACAAAAGAAAGAGAGGGGAATCTATGAGAAAAACGACAAAATTGTTTTTGGGTTTTACAGCAGGACTTCTGCTTCTGTGCGGATGCTCGGCGGCAGAAGAAAAGTTAGGGTATGAAAACGCGGATGTGGCAAAAGAAGCCCTTGCATCGGCTTCGTCCGTCCGCATGCGCTGTGATCTGGATAACGTTGACGCTTCGGGAAACATTTATGCGGATGAAAAGGCTGCCGCGTATATGAAAAACAGCGGTCTCTTTGATCAGACCTGGACGATCTCTATTTCCGGCGAAGAATGGTTCCATATGAAAATTGTGACGGACGAAGAAATCAATAAGATGACAAAATCCGCTACTACCTATGCATTCTATGATCCGGACAACAACCTGCTTGGCTATGCACAGGAGCGCGTGACGACACCGGATCAGATGCCGGAAGCGTATTACATTATTTTTCTCGATGCAGATCTGAACGAAAAACCATATTACGCATCAGAGGATGGACATACCATTTATACAGAGGGCGGAACGGTGATCGGTTCTGCGAAAAAAGAGAGTAGGACTGGATCCGGGTTCCATGCCAGGTTCGCAAA
>ENA-OQCX01000773-OQCX01000773.1-human-gut-metagenome-genome-assembly--contig:-NODE-773-length-16173-cov-2.264801_pt1 | contig 16173 bp, 23 predicted proteins | sample MGYA00242762_ERZ504587 | MGnify/ENA primary metagenome ERZ504587 (study PRJEB26092, sample SAMD00036337) | human gut metagenome | host: Homo sapiens | study: EMG produced TPA metagenomics assembly of... | reverse complement strand
TGTAAGTGTAGGTTGGTTGTTCTTCAAATTCAAAATCCTGTCCAAGGAATCCCGTAGTTGAAGGAATCATCCGATTCTATCCACCACAACATATTTTTGCCCGTCCTGCTGCCTGATAAGGATCACTTCATCACCGACAACCAACCCATTATGAACAGTGATTTCAATTTTCCCTATGGCGTGTCTGTGGGACGGATCGACAGGGACGGTTGAAGCGTTGGGTGGTGTCCCAACATAGTAATAATTCTGAATGTTTCCGCCTGTAATCATTGCCTTAAAATCCGTCACATTGCGGGTAAGGACAAGTTGCGCTGCCCCAAGTGTGAATTTCTGATCCACCAATATCTGCAACGGGGAAGCACTTGTTACCTTTCCAAAGCAGACTTCAACGGGCTTTTCTGCTTTATCGCTTTGCTTGCCGCTTTCTTAATCGCTTTCGTTAATTCGGTTGCATCAGGCAACGAACTCACTCCCTTTAAGTGTCAAATCCATAAAATGTTCATCAAGATTGAACTTGTGTGCAACCTTTTCAACCAGCATGAAGTTTTTCAGCTTCATATCACCCAAATCAAGGTTGACAACTACCATGCTTCCGGCTCTCACACGGGTATCACCTAAAGCATTGCTGATTTTCAGGTTACGGGTTTTCTTATTGTAAAGTTGCAACAGGGCATCGGCTTTTGCTTGCCCGTTTTCGCCTTTTTGCAGCGTGTCAAAATACTGCAATACGCCCCATGCGTTCATATGGCTTGAATCCTGTGCAATGTAGACTTCCCTCTTTCCTGTTGCGTCATTGTCATAGGTCAGTTTCACTTTATTGTAGGTGTCACTGTCAATGCTGGAAGTGTAGTCAAAGTTTTCCCCGGTTTCTTCATCAATCATCAGATACCCGGAAGAATTATCCCCAACATACATATTTCCAAGGAATTTCAACGTAAGCCTTCCAAAATCATCATACAGGATAAACATATTCCCGTTGTTTTGCAATTCCAAATCAAGGGCATTTTCTATCATATCGAAAAGGGAAGTGTTATCTTCAACCTTGAAGCAATTACAAACGGGGTATCTTCAATAGTCCCCACATTCAAAGAAAAATCCTCTGCAATCATCTTGATAAACTGTGCTGCGGTTTTATTCTCATAAACGTAAGTATCTTTGTTATTTAGGTAACGCAACTGATCGTAGGCGGTGACAGTGATAATCTGATCCTTGTCTCGCTTTTTGCTGAACACAAATCCAAAGAAAACCCCTTTCCCGTCCACTTTCAGGCGCACCGCTGCGCCCTCTTGAAAATCAATTATGCCGTCCTTTACCACTTTGAAGGTTAGCTTACCGGGGGCGCTTCTTCTTTCAGTAGTCCATTCAATTCCTTCTTCCACAATCGGCAAGTATGCCTTGCTGCCGGAAGGATCGGCAATTAAAAGTTCAACCTTCATTTGGAGCACCCCCTTAATCAAATGTTCCATCATCCACCCAACCATACACATTTGATCCAGTATCGGTATGGATCAAGTGCCACGGGTGGGCTTTGCCTGCACCGTTTGCAATCGTAATTTTGGCCTTGCCTCTCGCGCGGGATATCCTTTTGCGCCTGCGTAAGAGCTATAATAATGTGTTCCACCGTGGAAATTTACAATGTCGCCCACCGCATATCCCGTTTTCTTTGGCGGGTTTGCAGGGCGTGCCTGCTGTACAACAGCCTTTGGCTTAGACGCTTGCATGTTAATATTTACTGTCTTTGTACTGTACTCTCGATATTGCTTCAAGGAAATCTTCACTTTCAAATCAAAGCCGTTCTTTGCATCCTCTGTAATTGTGTAATCTTCCATTGAAACTTTGATATTTGTGGAAAACAGCACTTTGCCATTCGGCATTGTTCTTGATACCAAGAATTGAAAGGGCTGTTTGGAAGTTTTCAGCCCTTCAAAGTAATCAAGGAAATAGGAAGCCCCTTGAAAGCCTGACTTGTAGACTGCATAGGGCTGTTTCACCTGTGGGATTTCACATTCAAATTCAATGTCCGTAAGTGCTGCGGTTTTCAGAATGTTAATTTCCCCTTCATTTATCAGCGTCACCGTTTCATTAGCGTTATTGATTTTGATTTCAAGCTTTTGGGGCGTAACCGGCAGCATACATTTCCCCAAATAGAATTCATATCCACTTTTCATTATGTGTGTACTCCTTCCGCCATACTATCAATCGCCTCGTTTACTCCTTCTGTCAGCCCGGATATAACGCCATCCAAATCCATTCCATTAGAAATGTTGTTCTGCATCCCGGACATATCAACGCTGATTTCAGCGGTTGTAATCTGTTGATAGCCTCCCGCTCCGCAATATCACGCAGATAAGACAAATCTTCTTCAGTAATGTCAAGGGCATCACTCATAGCGACAGTATTTTCCGCCGTATCACCGGTATTTCCATAGATACCATCAAGGGTGTTTCCAATATCGAAAGCGCCCATAGAATCCATTGCGGAGCCATCAAACAGGTCAGAAACCTTGCTGTCAATGCCTTCACCGAAATTGTACCCAAGATCAAAAGCGGCCCCGTATTCAAACCGATCCAACTTCAGATCATCGGCGCTCATTTTGCCATTACTTCAGTTCCCTTGCCAAAGGTTTCATCAACCCAACCGCCCAAGCTGTCACGCCAGCCTTGCACGGCTCCCGCAAGATTGGAACCAAAGATAGCATCAATGGCTGAAGCAAGCGCCTGAAGCACTCCAAGCACCGTATCAGCCAAATCAAAAAACAGGCGGCAAACGGCCCCCACCGGATCATTGAACACATTACCGATGAAGTTTGCAACCGTAGCCACAAGGTTATAAATCAGAACAAATACTTCAGCGGCCACATTCCACAGGGCAATAAAGATATTCCCGATGAAGGCAAGCGCCGCCATAAATGCGCCACAGATAATGCCTGTGGCAGAAACGCTGGTTCCGGCAAATTTGTTCACCGCCGCCACAGCCGCATAGAACAGGGCTACAAGGGCGATAATCAGAATGATGATCCACACCAAGGGGCAAGCATACAGGGCAGCATTCAGGCCGTATTGTTGTGCTGTTTCAGCGGCGGTGGCCGCAGTCAAAGCGCCCGTAGCGGCCAACTGAATCATTTTTGCCCCGGCCATAGCAATATGAACACCCTTGGAAATCAGTCCCACGGTATTTGCGGCCAGTTGCGCCCCATAATACACACCAAGGGCGGCGGCTACACCATAGATCACCGGAGAAAGCCAACTCCAATTATCAACCACCCAAGAAGCACCGTTAATCAGCAGATCAAGAACCACCGTAGCCACAGACGCAATGGCCGCAAGCGCCCAATCACGCCATTGGACACAGTTTCAAATTTGGAACTGTCGGCAATCTGGTTCAGCTTGTTCAGAATAGGTGCAAAGATGGATAGGGCCTTGTTCTTCATGCCCGTCCAAATCTGTTCCCAAGTTTTGGGGATATTTGAAAAGTTTCTTTCAATATCACCAGCCGCTTCAAACATGGCATTCTTTACAATATCGGCGGTAATCTGCCTTCAGAAGCCATTGTTCTGATCTGACCAATGGGAACATCCAAGTATTTTGCAATGCTCTGGATAATCCCGGGGGCATTCTCAAAAATGCTGTTCAGTTCTTCACCACGGAGAACCCCGGAAGCCATTGCCTGTGTAAGCTGAAGCATTGCGGCGGATTGCTCTTGGGCACCGGCACCACCGATAACAAAAGACTTGTTCACCAATTCGGAAAAAGCAATTACTTCATCCATGTTGGTGAATGCGTCCCTTGCGTTTGTACCCAACTTGGCAACAGCGGCGGCGGTGTCCATGTAATAGGCTCTGGATCGTTGGGCAGAAGCCATAACCTTTGCTTCCAGTTCTTTAATACTGCCCCCATCGTCAAATTTAATTAGGGCATTATTCAACCGGGCGTTGGTTTGGGTCAGTTGGTCAGAAGTCTCAAGGGCTTGTTTCAGGCCAATCATACCGCCTACGGTGGCGGCGATCCCCTTCATTTTCTGCCACAATCCATCGGCGGCGGAAGAACCATCACGGATAGAACGGTTGAAGCGTTGCTGTTGGTCATTGGCATCCCGGATGTTCTGTTCAATGGAATCAAATGCAGTTTCAGCCCTTGCCAATTCTTCACGGGCTTCTTGAATGGCCGAAACATCAACGGCATTCCCGGAAGCCCGTTGCATGGATTCAAAACTGTTCAGAACAATACCCATAGCTTTCTGCATACTGCGAAGGGGGCTTGTCACACCGTCATACAGCGCAATAGCCGTGCGGATCGTTGCCAATAGGGTTCACCACCTTTCTTGTGGGGAATAAATGCCGGGGCCTTAATGGTGGCGGCCCCGGCGCGATTTTCGTTCAATTTCCTTCTGCTTTTTCTTTTCCTGCTCCACCCGAATTTCAATAGCCGCAATGATGAAGGCCCTTTCTTTTCGGGGCAAGGCCAGAAATGCAGAAGGGATCAAATGCAGTTCGTGAAGGCAGTAGTAAGCAATGTTCGCTTCACCATCACCTTCACGAATTAGTTTTTTGCCTCGTCTACCTCATCCTGAAGGCTGGTATCAAAGCCGCAAACCTCCTGAACCTTCTGCACATAGTCGGCATATTCGCCGGGGGTCAGCATGGTTTTCAGAAGGACATCAGCGCCCATAACCTTGTAACTGTCCTGAAGTTCCTTGTTGTTCAGATCGGGGAACACCGTACAAGCCACAGCCAGCTTCCCAAGGTACATATCATAATCAGTTTCCTTCTGATACTGATTCTTCTTGCCGGGGATGGGAACCCGCTTGGCACAGGATTTCCGAAGGGCTTCATCTTCCGTGCCGGTGATGGTTTTAATCTCCCACAGCATGGGCTTCCCATCGTCACCCATAAACCGCTTGGAAGCGGCAAATTTCACATTTTCAACAGAAAAGGCATTTTCAGCTAGAAACGCAGACAGATTCATAAAACAGTCCTCCTATTTTTGATAAAAAGAAAACCCCGGCCCCAAGAAGGGCCGGGGCGAAGCATGGTTTTACTCCATCCCGGCAAGCATGGTGAAGGTTTCGGGCATCTCGAAATCTTCAAAGGTGAAATCCATATCTTCATCCAAGTATTCTGCATCGGCATCGAACTTGGCAAGCAAGCCGCCATCCATGTTGCAATCCTTCAGGATCACGGTTTGACGGCCCACGGAAGAAGTGGGATCTTCATTAGTCACCTGAATGTCAAAATAGACATCCTCGCCGGTGTCCTTGTAACGCTTCAACAGGTTACGGAAGATGGAAGTATTGAAGTGGAAGGTTGCGGAACCCGTACCCTTCCAGCCAGTGGCTTTGTTGCCCTTACCGGGCTTGCCCAAAATGGGAACTTCCGTCTTATTCTTTTCAAAATGGGCTTCAAGGTTGATAGCCTGCATGAAATTGTAACGGTTGTCCTCAATGGTAACAAAGCATTCAGCCAAGGAACCGGAAATGGCATCTTTAGCGTTCATTACAGTATTCGCCATCGTCTTTTACACCCCTTTCTTACTGAACATAGACGGTCATATAAAGCTGGGCCATAGCGTTAACCGGGGTAACATAGTCCGTCACCACAACGGCCTTCTTGGTATCACCCTGAACCACCGTCACATTATCCGGGTTGAAGTTCTCAATGGCACGGATATTCTGAAGTTCCATGTGGTGCTTCACAATATCGTTCCACAGGCTCACACGGCCAGAAGCATCATTGGGAACTTTGCCAATGTACTTCTTGCCAAACAGAACCGCAATATCATTGGCGATCTGATCCAAAACCCGGATGGTCTGGTTGCTGGAAAAATCGCTGGATTTTTCATCCGTGATGGAAATGAAGCTGTTAATATCTTCAAGAACAACAACCTTTTCATCCACCTGATGGAACATGAAGAACCTTCCTTGATACCGTTTTCCAACTCGGTTTGGGTGTAATCAGTATCAACGGAATATTCCCCGTCATAATCCATGTTGGTTGCAGACTTGCTCACAGCGTTCCAGCCACCACGCCGGTTGCCCAAGGGATCAGGGCGGGATCATCGGTTTGCCCCACAATGGTGTTCTTCACGCTCACAACACTTCATAGTCGGCCAGATTGCGGAAGCACACCACCTGAAACTTTTTGCCAGCATCATCCCGCATACGCTTACAGAAGGCGGCAAACAGTTCAGCAATGGTAGATTTGTTGGACGGGCAACCCATAGCATTGAAGGTATAGGCTTCCATCTTATCCAGATAGGTTTGATAAGCCGCATCCTCCACACTTCCATTGGTGCCGCTGGTCAGAGGGGTGGAAGCGGTCACAGCAAGGCTTCCTTCTGTTTTGAAGTCCACATAATCATTGGGCTTCAGGTCAGTCATTTTAGAAATGGCCTTCTGCTGATCCACTTGGACAGTGCCAAGGAAAGTGGAAACATCATACAGTTTGCTTTCCGGCTGACTGTTTTCATTTTCCTCAATGACAATGCGAAGATCATTGCCACGGGTGCCGGGGCATTTGGCCGTTGCATATTCACAAGAAGCCTTTACACCAGAACTGTTCAGACGGAAGAAGTGAACCGTCTTGGCGTGTTTGAAAATCTCACGCATGGGCTTCAGTTCATCCGCCGTGTACGCATAGCCGAAAATCTTTTGGGAATTCTTCTGGAAGTCCCCAAGTTCCACGGTGATAACCTCACCTTCAGGCCCCCAATTCATTTCAAGGGGGATGGTTGCAATACCACGATCAGAGAGGGTGGCGCTTGCTTTCGCAACCGAAATAAAGCTGATATATGCACCGGCAGAATCTTGTTCTGCGTCAAAAAAGTGCCGCCGCCAAGGGCCATATCAATTCACCTTACCTTTCTTGAAAAAGTTTTGAAGCAAGCTGTCCACCTGCTCCATTGTGTATTCCTCCCCGTCCTTCAGCAAAACATACAGAAGATCACGCCTGTTGGCGTATCGCCTGAAGGTCAGGATATTTCTTTTGGCGAAAACCGGGACATTAGAAACAGGCGGGGCCGCCTCTTTCGCTTTGGGTTTTCTCGCTTTCGTGCTGGTAGCCATTATTTACCCCCTCCCACCGTTCCAACATCGGTATCCAAAGTTTCCATATAAGGTTCTTCATAGGGCCGAATCAGCGGAAGATTGAAGTTCACCATGAAATGAAGAACATCATCCACCACTTCATAATTCATCCCAGTTCCACGCAAAAGATCACCGTTGGGAAGGCTGATCTGTGTCAAACACTCCATCAGCGTTTCCGCAACGGTGAACATTTCCGCATTATTTCCGGGTGCCTTGGGGAAGTACATTACATCAAAAGGGTTTCGCTTCATGGAACGCCGCCCCAGCAATGGGGTAAGTTCCGGTTTCAAAACCTGAATGAAGAAACTGCCATTCACCAAGCCCTGTTCAACATCATTTTGGCGGATTTCATATTCATCCCCAAAGGCGGTGTTCAGCGCCATTGAAATTCCTTTGATTACTTCATTCAGCATCAGAACACCTCTTTCAAGAACAAATACAATTTCTGTTGCAACAATATTGGGGCTTGCGTTTCAAGTTCTTGGGCGGATATGGTCAGCATGAACCGCCCCTTCACCCAACTTGCCTTCAGGCGCTTTCCCAATGCCGGAACATATCTTCCCGGTGTCTGCCGGTGGCCGTATTCCACATAGCTTGCATATTCGGTGTTGTTTACCACCGTGACAAGGTATTGATCTCCGTGCTTTTCAACGGGAAGGATTGTCCAAGCGTCCCGAAGGGTGCCGCCCTTATACCCTGACCAATACTTATCACGAATGGCCCCGGATCGGGTTAAGAAGGTTTTGCTTTTTCCACTTGCCCCCTGAACCTTCACCGTTTTGGGTTCGTCAAATTTGGGAATCACCCCAACGGGGGTTCTTTTCTTCACCTTTGCCAAAAGCCGTGCGGCAATCTCATTGGCCGCTTCCCGGCAAAAGGTATCGAAATCCACAGAAGAAAGTTGTTCAAGGCGTTCATTCAACCGTTCAAGTTCCTTGAAATCGCATTTGCCCCATTTAGCCATCAGGCATACCCCTTCCACGGCTCTAACTGGATTTCTTGATGGTTTGTAAAAACCCCGGCTTCACCGCTTTTAGAATAGGTGAACTTCCGTTCAAGATTGTTGAACCGTGTCACAACGATTTTGCAACCAGCGGGGATTTCCACATCAGGGGATAAGAACAGCTTCACGGTTTGGGCCACCTTGGAAACATGATCACCATCCGTTGAAGATAGGGTTTCAAAAGACAGTTTACAGGCTGATCCTGAAGAAGCGGCATTTCTTTAGAATCAGTAAGTTTGCTGATAGGGTCTTTCACCTTTACCCGGTGATATACCGTACAGCGATCCTTCCAAAGCCGTTCAAGGGCTTTGCGCTGGGCGTTTACCATACCAACTTCCTGAACCGGTACAGTTCATCAGAACGGCCATTGATCAGATAATCAATCAGCCATTCAACCGCTGTTCCGGTGTCAGGCTCCCTTCACCGATTGCAAATACAGTATTGGTGTCACCCTCTTGAATTTGCTTGATTGCCGCATCCAAATCAAACCCTGTCAGTTGTCCAACGGTTTTCTTCATGTTCAGGTATTCACCCACGGCCATATAAACAGCCACGCTTTCCAACCCTTCCGGGATCACAGATTGATTGGTTTTGTTAAGAATCCGCTGTTGAACATTCTGAAGAAGAATATCCAACAAGCGGATCACCAACCACCCACGTTACGCCAAGGGCCGTAAGCATGGAAATCACTTGATCACGCAACGGGGATCACCGCCTTCCTTACGCCGCCGTAATCTCGTAGAAGCCTTCAGTCTTGGGGTTGGTCGTGGGGGTTTCAACCACATAGCCAATGCCGGAAGGCTTGTAATAAACCTTCTTGGCCTGAACAGTTTCATCAGCGGTGGCTTGGCAGAACCCACGATGATCTTAACCGCCTTGGCTTCATTGGTCATGGCTGCAAGGTAATACTTACGGGAATACACCGTATTCTTACGAATGTTGCCCTCACGCTCCTGCTCCACTTCAGTACCTTCTTGTTGAACAGGGTAACGGCTTCCTTGGTGCCGATGACCACTTTACCGGGTTCAGCGTTCTTCTTGGTGTAGATGTTGATACCGCCGACGGTGCCAACATAGCCTTGCTTTGCAAAGGCTTCCACATACTTCAGATCTTCCTTCATGGCCTTCCGCAACTTGGCAACATCAGAGGGGTGGACGAAGCCGAAGATGGACACATTTTCAAGGTTCTCCAAGTTCAGCATAGCGGAGCCATCCACAAAGGCATCAAAGCCAAGGGCGGTGGCTACAACCGTCATAGTAGCTTCATTGAAAGCGCCGAAAATGTCAGCGTTGACGGTGTTGAACATATCGGTGCCAGCGTGACGGGTGCCGGTGGTGATCACCATAGGATCAGTCATGGCTTCCTCGTCATAGTAGGCAAAGCGGTTCTGTGCCATCTGAATACGGTATTCCTTTTCGGTGTAACCGGCCTCAATGGTCTTGGTGTTGCCCTTACCCATCGTCAGCTTCTCGGTTCCGTCAGTGGCCTTGTACTTATGCACCTTGCGAAGCATACCGACAACACCGGTCAGGGTGTTGTCAATGGTGCAAAACTGCTGAAGATCAAGGTGGCTCTGGAACTGATCTTCAATCTCGTTGGACAGGAAAAAGTTATCATACACAGTGTTAGGCATTATTCAGTACCTCCATACAGTTCTTTGTATTCGTCAGGATGGTTGACGGAGAAGTTATAGCGATCAATGGGGGTCATGGCCTTCAGCTTTTCCAGCGTCATAGCGGAATCGCCGCCGCCATCACCCTTTTCAGCGGATTTGGCACCCTTGAACTTGGTGCCGGCCCTATCGAACAGAAAAGCCGTGTCCTTGCCTTCCACCAACTTCTTGATTTCATCATCAAGGCCCTTAACAGTTCCATCCTCTGCCAGTTCAGCCTCATCAAGGAAACCAGCCAACAGCGCCTTAACAGCGGTGTTGTTTTTGGCTTTGGCCCCGGTCAGGGCCAGTTCAACGGCATTGCCGATCTTCAGCGCCTTCAGTTCATTGGCGTGATCTTCATCCTTCTTCTTGTTGTCCGCCTGAAGCTGGGTAATCTGATCCTGAAGGGCTTTGGTGTCACCAGAAGCCTTTTTCAGTTCTTCAAGCTGGGCATCCCGTTCACCAATGGTTTTCTTTGCGGCGCTCAATTCGGTGTTGACCTCATTGAAGCGGGCTTTGGTAACAAAGGAACCGTTCAGCCCTTCCATTACTTTATTGGCCTGTTCTTCAGTAAGGCCCCATTCCACCAGCTTTTCTTTCGTCATGTTCGTTCATCCTTTCTATGATCCTTTTTTTCCGTGGGTCAGGAACCACGATTTCCCCCGGTTCTGTTTACCGCCCACCACCGGGAAACGGCGAATAGGTATGAAAAAACCACCACCGGCCAGAAGGCCGGGGCGGTCAAATCATCAATATAAGGCTTTTTCGTCCAAATCAGGTGGCCGGTAAGGGGTTCCCTTATCCAAACAACCCTGAATAATGGCTTCCACTTCCGATTCTTCTACCCCCATCAGGGCGAACAATGGGAAATTCTCATTGAAGCGTTCAACATATTGTTCAATCAGTTCAGCCATATTCAACACCCCTTTCACGGCTGACTTGCAATCAGCTTCAGCATATCTTCATACATAGCATAAGACTTGGGCAAATATTTTTTGATAGTTACCAGACTTTCCGGGGAAGTCATGGTTGCAGAAGTCATTTCTGCAAAGGCTTCCGTAGCAAGCCCCCAATCAATCCCGTTATAAGATCGGGTTGTCCAGTAAGAACCAGCGCCGTGACCAATACCACATTGGATTCTCCCACGGGTAGCCCCTTCTAATATATCAGAAAGATCACCATACTGCAACGGGGTAAGAGATTTCACTTCTTTCTGAATGGCGGCATAGGCATAGGCTTTCTTTATCTTGAATCCGCCATACTGAAGGTAATAATCAGCGGTGCTTTGGCTCATCCAACCTTTCTGCACCCAATAAGAGAAATCATCTTTATGGGTTTTCATATCAGAAAGAACAGCATTTACTAAATCATTTACTTCATCTTTGATAGTTTGGGGAAACAGGCCGTTTTTATAAGTGGATGAAAGGTGCCATTGCCCATTTACACTTCCAAGTTGGGCCGCAAGGCCATCAATGGCATGGCCGCTTTCATGGAAGGTTGTCGCATACGGGGCGCTCCAAGAACGGCCCTTTGCATCAGCGCAATATTCACATAAATGTTGTCGCCCTGACAGTATGCGCCGCCTTTATGGTCAGCCTTTGCAACCTTGATTTTAGTTTCATATTTATCCCAAACAGCTTGAAGATCAGAACTTTGACAAGCATCCACACGATCTCGGATTTGATCATAATGGTCTTTGCCGAACTTCTTTCCAAATTCGGTGTTATAATCCCGAAGTGCCTTTGTCACAGCGCCCACGGTGGCAACCGTCAAACCATCCTTCACACCATCCACAAAAGCCTTCTTCCAATCGACATATTTCATGTTGGCCGGGACATAGTACACCTTTCCATCAGCGGTGCGGGCGGCTCTTTCACCGTCCATATCGTCATAGTGTGGGCAAGTTGTACCGCGGCACGATGGATGAAACGGCGGGACAGTCACCCCCGGTTCGTATTGGGCCAGCGGAATCACTGTGCCATCAAGGGGTTGACACAATGGGCAAGTATGGGAATCCAGCGTTTCAAGGATTTCAACGGATTGAACCCCCAAATCCTGATAAACCTGTTTGGTGGAAATGGCGTTGAAATAAGTGGTTTCAGTATGAACCAACCGCCCCGCCTGATAGCGGGAAACCTTGAACCGGCTCTTAATTGCATCCGTGATCTTCTGGGGCTGTCACCCCTCAAAAGTCCCTGCGTCAATTCCTTATGAATAGTCCCCACTAATTCCCGCTTCTTCAACCAAATCCGATCACTGAAGGTTCTTCCGTCAGTAGTCCAAGGCTTTGAAAGCAAGGTTTCAAGTTTCTTCTGGTTCAGGCCGGTAATGTCCCAGCCAAGGCCCACGCCTTTCTGAACCTCAAAGGCCGTGTGGGTGTACCCATCCGAAACAATTTGCTTCAGAAGGAATCCACCCCGTCAAGCTGGTTCCCATACAGAAGTTCAATCTGCTGTTGAATTTGCAGTTGAATTGCTTCAAAGCGGCTGACATGGAAGCGAGTTGAAGCGTTTTCCAGCTTCTTGATCACTCCGGGGAAAGGTCGGCCCGCTGTGCGGCTTTCACATATTGTTCAGCCGTCCACTTGAATTCTTCAAGCTGTCCGGTGGTCAACATCTTCCGGGCTTCCATCAGGCTGATCCCGTTGTTGGTAGCAAAGCGCCCATACCACCGTTCAATATCAGCTTGAACCGTTCTTTGGGCATTCATGAACATATCTTCAAGGCTCTGAAGGTATTGATCACTTTGTTTGTGGGCGTTTTCTTCCAGAATGGAAAAGCGGCCCCGCCAATACTCCGCATTTCTCATGGGCCGTCCCCCTTTCTGTAAAAATGGCTGGGATGGTTGGAATCGAATTATTCATCCCCACCCATGCTTCATTCTGTTTGTTCCCGGCTCCGAAAGCCCCGGAATATTCTTGGGCTTGTTCCATAGCTTCTTCCTTTTCCTTCTTCAACCGGGCCAATTCCAGTTCAACATCATTTGTCCACGGGTGTTGTTCCACAATGGTTTCATCAGACAAGATACCAACCGATTTGGAACAATTATCAATGGCTTCAGATTCGTTGATCAAAATATCCCGGTCAAAGGTGATCTGAATATCTTCACCATCAAAATCACCCTTGCCCCGGTTGCTAAAGTCCTGATTGATGAACCATAGCAACTGTTCAAAAGCCGCTTGAAATTCCGTTTCCATGCCATTTGCATCCAAATCAATGTCAGAATACATGGATTGAATATTCATCTGGTTAGGGTTCCCGGAAAGTCGATCATCCTTGGCATCATAGCACGAGCGTTTTCAATCAGGGCTTTCTTCATCAGTTCCAAAACGCTTTTATAATTTTCTGCGTTAATTTCAATCTGAAGGGTTTCAACCCCGCCATCATTCCGAACCTTCACAGCGCCAAAGGTGGAAAGGTTGTGGCGGAATTCGCCCAAATCCTGACCATCATAATTCTTCAGGATCAGAATGGTGTTCCGGGCATCTTCCTGCATATTGTTTTCAAAGTCAGAAAGCATGGTGTTGATACCATCCTGAATGGTCTTTACCCGGTTGATCAGGGGAAGTTCCTGCTTATTGTACTTGAATGGGATCAGGGGAATTTCAGTCCAGTTGAATTCTTCACCCGATTCTTCACCGTCCACAACAGCAAAATAGTTTTCGTGTTCCACGGCATCAGTATCAGGATCAGCATATCATTTTGATAGATATACCGGTAAATGCCATCGGCTTTGAAGATTTCCACCTTCTCCACCTTTTCCTTCTGGTAGCCGTTCCACACTTCTTGGGTGTAGTAACGAATCGCACAATCAAGGATAGTGTGATCATCGTCCGCCCAAAATGGAAGAATATCATAAGCTGGAAAATGCTGAAAAACCAAGCGCCCCTTATCGTCATAATGGGGGTACATCCAACCAATACCGCCATTCAGGGCATCTTCACAAACATACTTCAACAAGCGTTGGAAGCGCCGGTTGAATACCTTGGACAGTAAATCCACATAGGCTTTGTTCTCACAGTTCATGGTGAAGGGTTTGCCCACAAGGTAATTGGTTTTCTGATCCACCATCAAAGCATATTGGTTATTCACAATCCGGTTATTCGGAAGGTTGTTCACCGTCTGAAGTTTGCCATCTGCACCAATGATAGTGCGCTGACGGTTCAAAATATCATGCTTGCCAAGGTAATACAGATCCCCGGTAAGCTGATCACGGCGGCGGATACTATCTTTCCATTCTTTGATTTCGGCGGCAAAGAACTGAAGTTCGGTCATTCCAGTTCTACCGCCCTGAATGATCAGGCGATTGATCCGGTCTGTTTCAGTATTCAAATTTCAATCACCGTCCCTTCTGATTGTATATTCCCATCGGTTTTTTAGTTCCCTTGGAGAAACATAATAACTTCTTTTGCGTGATCCCGTCCATTCTGTTCCACCAGCAGAACCAGACAACTTGAAATTTGACGCTTTCAAAGAAGCGCCATCTTCATGTTCAAGAGTATAGGTGATCACTTTGTTATAACCCATTTCACGGGCAATCCGAATACAGGCCCCATATAATTTACTGCAAGCATTTCTGGTGCCATCCGTACAATTACGATAAATTTCAAGGGTTTTTCCATCATCCAAATAACGGCTTACGGGCCTTCCGCAAATTGCAACCCCGCAAAGTGAAGAATCACAATAACACGCCACAGCAAACTTTCCGCCCACTGGTGGAACATTGTGCCGATGATATTTTTTTACAAATTCGCCAGCGGCTTTCAGGTGAATCGGCCATATCTGCAATTTCATCTGAAGTGCCCCCTTTTTTTATCGTCCAATGATTACAGAAATACAAATAAAGCCCAAGAAGCAAGGGTTCCGGGCGTTTATTGTTACTAATCAGATACTAATTTTGATAATTCGGTATAGGCTTCCTTCAATTCAGGGGATAACTTCCAGAAAAAGAATTCGCAACAGAAATCAGATGGAACAAGCTTATGGGATTTCCTACACCGGATTTTTCCATTTTTATTTTTTCGGCTTGGGTCAGAATATTCACAAAACCGACATAGTTTTTTATTCATATACTTTTCTCCTTTATTCAAAGCTGAAGGCGGGGCCAACCAGCATATCTTCCAAAGCATAACGCATGGCATCCATCAGGTGGTTAAAATCATCAATGGGGGTGTTGATCTTGGCCCCAAACTTATCTTCTGCAAGTGTAGTTTGAAATTTCAGTTGATGAAGTTCACACACCGGGGATGAATGATGATGGTGTAGCCTTGAATGTACTGAATGCCATTGTTCACGCTGTCCTTGCCCTTCCGGGCGGCTCTAACATGGTACAGGCCAGCTTCCCGCAATTCGTCGATGCTCTTTGGCTCCGCACAATCGGCCTGATCCGTTCCTTGGCGTAGCCCATCCGGGTTACATTCTCACAGATTACCCGGTTGGTCAAGGCCTTTTCATACAGTTCATCAAACACCCAAATGGTTCTTTCCTTCTGGCTCACCAGCACAGAACAAGGCCGTGGGATCATTGGTATAACCAAAGTCAAGGCCAAAAGCGCTTTTCACATCGGGCTTTTGGGAAATGGCCGCCACATCAAAGGCTTCTTCCCGCCACTTCTCATAAATCAGGCCATCCACAATGCCCCAACCCCCAAGGCCAGCCACCTTGTAGCGCCGGGGGTTGTTTTCCTTCATGGTGTTGAACACCTTCAGATCAGCTTCATCCAGCCATTCATTACACAGGTAATTGGTGGTTGTGGCGAATATCTGACCATCCGGGGAAGTCCAGCTATCATGGAACCGGTATGTGGGCTTTCCTTGGGCATCCTTTCCGATGATCTCACCAAAGAACCGCTTCCTGATCCAATGCTTTTCATTCCACGGGTTGAAGGTCAGGGTGATTTGCTTGAACAGGCCGGTTTCAGGTGGGATAGCGCCACGGATGGATTCATCAAGCATATCAAAATCAGATTCATTCATGATTTCATACGCTTCTTCAATCCAGCACCAACACAGATACCCGATTTCAACGGTGATGGAAGTTACCTTCAGGGGATCATCAAGACCCCTGAAATAAATCTTCTGCCCGGTGGGGGTGTAGGTCATTTCAAGGGGGCTTTCTTTGATCTCCCAATATGCCTGAACCCCCAGCCGGTTGATTGCCCCACTTCAATTCCGTGAAACAGGAATCCTTCAGAGTTCTAAACACCTTGCGAACCACAAGGGTATTGGCTTCCGGGTATTGCATCATCCGCTTGATGATGTTCAGGGCCGTTGTCTTGGATTTCTTGCTTGCCCGGCTCCCTTTGCACACCCGGTAGCGGCCTTTGAAGTTCCAGAAGGTAGCGTAACCCTACCAACCACTCCAGGAAGGCGGATCACTTTTGCATTGGGGCTAATCTTCAAGCTGATCATCCCCCATGATAACCACAGGGACAGCGC
>ENA-OQCX01000772-OQCX01000772.1-human-gut-metagenome-genome-assembly--contig:-NODE-772-length-16188-cov-3.656995_pt1 | contig 16188 bp, 21 predicted proteins | sample MGYA00242762_ERZ504587 | MGnify/ENA primary metagenome ERZ504587 (study PRJEB26092, sample SAMD00036337) | human gut metagenome | host: Homo sapiens | study: EMG produced TPA metagenomics assembly of... | reverse complement strand
AGGACCCAAGCACCGTGCAGCCCGGCCTCTGAGCCGGCAGCGCAAAGCGCTTTTCGGGATAGAAACCACAACATAGGGAGGAACACATTATGGCAAAAACGATCATCACCATTGGACGTGAGTACTGCACCGGCGGCAACTACATCGCAGAGGATGTTGCAAACGCACTGGGCATCAAGCTCTACGACAAGGAGCTGATCACCATGGCCGCAAAGCACTCCGGCCTCTCGGAGGAAGCCGTAGCCGCCAGCGAAAAACGCCGCACCCACAGCCTGCTGTACAGCCTGTATACCATGGGCAACGAGCTCCCGCTGGGTGATCAGGTGTTCATCCTGCAGAGCCGCATCATCAAGCAGCTGGCCGAGGAAGGCCCCTGCGTCATTCTGGGCCGCTGCGGTGACTATGTGCTGCGGGAGCGCAAGGATGTGCTGCGCGTGTTCATCTACGCACCGGTGGAGTGGCGGCGTGAGCTGGCCAAGACCGACCCGCTGGTCAAGGCACACGACGAGAAGGGCATCAAGGAAGAGATCGAAAAGACCGACCGCAACCGTGCTGCCTACTACAACTACTACACCCAGAACCGCTGGGGCGATGCCCACAACTATGATCTGGCCATCAACGCCGCCCTGGGCCGCGAGACCTGCGTCAAGATGATCCTGGACGCTGTCGCCGCCAAGGAAAAGACCATGCTGAGTGATCCCCGCCGGGCCGGACGGCCCAAAAAACAATGCTGCTTCGTGGGTAGGGTGCTTTTGTGCTCTGCCCACGTTTTGGGCAACGGTGACGACCGCCGCCGCCAGCAGATGCAGGGAGGAGCCTTCCTCTATCATTCAACGTCAAAAGGAGAAATCGTGGAAAACAAACAGCTCAATCTTTCCGAACCCGAAAATATCATGGGCACCATGGATGTCAACCCGCTGCTGATCAAGCTCAGCATCCCGATGATGATCTCCATGCTGGTGCAGGCACTGTACAACGTGGTGGACTCGATCTTTGTCGCCCGTGTCAGTGAGAACGCCCTGACCGCCGTCTCCCTGGCCTTCTCGCTGCAGAACATGATGTTCGCCGTGGGCATCGGCACCGGCGTGGGTGTCAACGCCCTGCTCTCCAAGAGCCTGGGCGAAAAGAACCAGTACCGCGCCAACAAGACCGCCGAAAACGGCCTGTTCCTGGCGCTGTGCAGCTACCTGGTCTTTCTGGTGCTGGGCCTGACCGTTGTGCGCCCCTACTTCTACGCCCAGACCGCCGATGCCGCCATCGCCGAGCAGGGCATCCGCTACCTGACCATCTGCTGCGTGCTCAGCCTGGGCATGTTCATGCAGGTGATGAACGAGAAACTGCTGGCCGCCACCAGCCGCACCACCCTGAGCATGATCAGCCAGCTGGTGGGTGCCGTCGTCAACATCATCCTTGACCCCATCTTCATCTTCGGCTACTGCGGCGAGGCCCTGTCCGGCACCACCGGTGCAGCTTTGGCCACCGTCATCGGCCAGTTCTGCGGCGCAGGGGTCTCCTTCTACCTCAACCTCCGCAAGAACCCCGATATCCAGCTGGATTTCAAGGGCTTCCGCCCCAGCGCCGAAGCCATCAAGCGGATCTACGTTGTCGGCTTGCCCAGCATCGCCATGCAGTGCGTGGGCAGCGTGATGACCTTCCTGATGAACCAGATCCTGATGGCCTTTACCGCCACCGCCGTGGCCGTGTTCGGCGTTTACTTCAAGCTGCAGAGCTTCGTTTTCATGCCCATCTTCGGCATGAACAACGGCATGGTGCCCATCATCGGCTACAACTACGGTGCCCGCAAGCCCGACCGCGTCAAAAAGACCATCAAGTGCGCCATGTTCTATGCAGAGGCCATCATGCTGGTCGGCTTCCTGCTGTTCCAGTTCCTGCCCGACAAGCTGCTGGGCCTGTTCTCCGCCAGCGAGGCCATGCTGGCCATCGGCAAGCCTGCCCTGCGCATCATCTGCTTCCACTTCCTGCTGGCCGGCATGAGCATCATCCTGTCCTCCACCTTCCAGGCGCTGGGCAACGGCATGTTCAGCCTGATCATCTCGGTCTGCCGCCAGCTGGTGGTCCTGCTGCCCGCCGCCTGGCTGCTGAGTAAGACCGGCAATGTGAATATGGTGTGGTGGTCCTTCGTCATTGCAGAGCTGGTCAGTGTGACCCTGAGCTTTGTGTTCTTTGCCCGCCTGGACAAAAAGATCATCGAGCCCATGTACGACAACGCTGCCGCTGTACAGTAAACCGTTTCAGAACCCGTCCGACACAAGAAAGGAACGTGACCTTTTATGGCAAAGAAGTGAAATGGATCTGATCCTTGATGAGCGTGCTCTACCTGGGCTGGGTCATCTTCCTGCTCATGCGGCCCTCCACCGCCCTCAACGTGGTCTGCTACGCCCTGGGCGGCGTGGTGCTGGTGTGCGCCGCCGTTCAGCTGGTGCGCTACTTTGCCGTGGAGCGCGGCATCTTCCAGAGCCAGCTCACCCTCATCTCGGGCATCATCTGCCTGGGCCTGGGCGCGTTCCTCATCCTCCGCAGCGACATCGTGGTGCGCATCCTGCCCATCGTGTTCGGCCTGTTCGTCATCTTCGACAGCCTGGGCCGCATCCAGAACGCTCTGGACCTGCGCCGCTGTGAGTACCCCAGCTGGAAGGGCTTCCTGCTGCTGCCGGTGCTCAGCGTGGTGCTGGGCGTGGTGATGATCCTGAACCCCTTCGGCACCATGGAGACGCTGGTCATGGCCATTGGCATCATCCTCATCATCGAGGGTGCCATCAACCTGCTCAGTGCCCTGTACACCGTGCTGGCCATCCGCCGCTTTGCCAAGCTCCACCCCGAGACCCAGTCCATGCTGGAATCCCTGACCGGTCAGGACCTGAACGGCGACGGCGTGATCGCCCCCGATATCGCTCCTGCCGATGTGGAAGCCTCCGCCGTGGAGCTGGATCATGTGGATGAGAGCGCTGAGGTGGAGCAGGAAGACATCAACGATTAACGGGCTCGCCCTCTCCGTCAGCGCTGACGCGCTGCCACCTCTCCCAAAGGGAGAGGCTTTCGCGATTCCCCGCAAGGTGAGTCGTTCTGCCAGAGGCTCCCCCTTTGGGGGAGCTGGACGCGAAGCGGCCTGAGAGGGCGAGGACGCTGCCAAAAGAGAGTATTCTAAATCTAATGCAAGGGAAATCAAAAACTATGGAAAAATACGATCTGATCATTGTGGGTGCCGGTCCGGCCGGCATCTTCACCGCTGTAGAGCTGCTGCGCCACGGCAGCAAGAAAAAGATCCTGCTGGTGGAAAAGGGCAAGCCGGTGGAAAAGCGCCACTGCCCCAAGGCCGAGCTGGGCCACTGCGTCAACTGCCGCCCCACCTGCGCCATCACCACCGGCTTCTCCGGTGCTGGCGCGTTCTCGGACGGCAAGCTGAGCCTCTCCTATGAGGTGGGCGGCGACCTGCCCACCCTGATCGGCGAGGAGTTCGCACAGGAGCTCATCCATTACACCGATAAGATCTACCTCGAGTTCGGTGCCGACCCCCATGTGGAGGGCATCTACACCGGCGAGGACATCAAGGAGATCCGCAAGAACGCCATCCACGCCGGCCTGAAGCTGGTGGACTGCCCCATCCGTCATCTGGCACCGAGAAGGCCCAGCAGCTGTATCTGCCATCCAGAACTATCTGGCCGACAACGGTGTGGAGATGCTGTTCAGCACCGAGTGTGAGAACATCATCCTGGAGAACGAGGAGTGCAAGGGCGTGTTCATCAAGGGACCCAAGGACGAGGAAGCCCATGCTGTTTATGCCGATACTGTGGTCATCGCACGGGCCGCCGCGGTGCCGACTGGCTGGAGAAGATCTGCGCCGAGCACCACATCGCCCACAAGCCCGGCACCGTTGACATCGGCGTGCGCGTGGAGTGCCGCAACGAGGTCATGGAAAAGGTGAACAAGGTGCTGTACGAGTCCAAACTCATCGGCTACCCCAAGCCCTGGAAGAACAAGGTGCGCACCTTCTGCCAGAATCCCGGCGGCTTTGTGGCTCAGGAGAACTACGACAACGACCTGGCCGTGGTCAATGGCCACAGCTTCAAGGAGAAGAAGAGCGAGAACACCAACCTGGCCATCCTCGTCTCCCACAACTTCACCGAACCCTTCAACCAGCCCATCGCCTACGCCCAGAAGGTGGGTGAGCTGACCAACATGCTGGGCGCGGGCCACATCCTGGTCCAGCGCTACGGCGACATTCTGGACGGCAAGCGCACCTGGCCCAAGGAGCTGGCGCAATCCAACGTCAAGCCCACCCTGAAGGATGCCGTGGCCGGTGATATCACCGCCGCCATGCCTTACCGCGCCATGACCAACATCATCGAGTTCATCAAGATGCTGGATATGGTCGTGCCCGGCTTTGCCGCCAACGAGACCCTGCTCTACAGCCCCGAGCTGAAGTTCTACTCCAACAAGGTCAAGATGGACGAGAACCTCGACACCAACATCCGGGGCCTGCACTGCTGGGTGACTCCTCCGGCTGGCCCGCGGCTGATGATGGCTCCGTCATGGGCGTGCTCATGGGCCGGAAGCTGGCCGAAAAGGAAGGGTGCTGATCGCGCCTTCCCGCCCCTCAAAACGTAAAAAGGACTGCTCCAGCGGAGCAGTCCTTTTTTGTAATTTCAGCGGCGTTTCTCCGTCCTTTTCCCACTTTCGGCACCATGCATAAGAAAACCGCTGGATCCATTACGCCGCCCCCAACACACAGGCCGGTTTTGATGCACCCTGCGTCAAGAAATCCCGGTTTATTTTGGAACGATCTGTATTTTCTTGCCAGATTCAATTGATTTTTCACCAAAAAGTCGGTATACTATTCCCAGAGTACTGTGCGTTGTGCCCAATGCACAGCGCGCACAGGGAGGTATTGCTATGCACGATTCCCCGGGAAGCGTCGTCACCCAGCTGTGCTCCGGCTCCAGCTTTACAGCGCCGAACGGCGCATTGCGGACTGCATTCTTGCAGATGTAAAGTGGGCCTCGGTCGCCACCTCTGCGGAGCTTGCAAAGGCCAGCCACTCGTCCGAAGCCACGGTCACCCGGCTGTGCCACAAGCTCGGCTACGCAAATTATCGCAAATTCCAACTGGAGCTTGCGCGGGATGTGCTGGAGCAGCAGGAAACGGAGGCCCGCAAAAGGCCCCCAAATGACCCGCTGCATCAGGCCCTGCTTGATCTTCAGAACAATCGTCAGGAGGAGGTTCAGGCCACCATTCAGGCTTTGAACCTTGTCCAGCTGAGAAAGGTGCTTTCCATTCTGCGGGCGGCAGAGATCATTGAGATCGAAGCAACGGCAGCAGCCTGCCCGTTGCCATGGATGCCTCACTCAAGCTGAGCAGTCTGGGCAAGCGCTGCATGATCAGCCCGGTGCCGGAAAAGGCACGGTCTTTTTCTTCGGCACTGACCCCAAAAGATGCCCTGCTGCTCATTTCCAGCGCAGGCCGCTGCGTGACGTTGGAGACGGCCGCCCGTGCCGCCCGGAAGAACGGCACACCGGTCATCCTCATCACCTGCGACAAGCGCTCGGCGCTGGCAGGCCACGCCAGCTATACCCTGCTGGCCTCCAACCGCATCCAGCGCATTGCCAGCGATATGCTGCCGTCCCAGCTTTCGGCAGCGCTGGTGGTGGAGGTGCTCTACTACCTGCTGGTGGGCAATTTCGATCTGAATTAGGCGCAAAAAAGTCCCGGCCGTTCTGGTCGGGACTTTTGTTATGATTAAGCGATTATGCGTTAAAAACGTATTTGTCCATGCGGTGGAACGCCTCCTCGATGCGGGAACGGGGAGAAGCCAGATTCATGCGCAGGTGGCAGGGGCCAAAGAACATGGTGCCATCCTGGATGGCAGCGCCCACATCCCAGCAGGCGTGCTCCACATCCTCAATGGTCTTGCCGTGGGCCTTGCACCAGTCGGTGCAGTCCACGAACAGCATGTAGGTGCCTGCGGCTTGGAGACGGTCACGCCCTCGAAATGCTTCTCGATGTAATCGCAGGCAAAGTCGATGTTGCCGGTCAGCACCTCACAGAGCTCGTCGGTCCACTCGTAGCCCTCGGGCTTGTAAGCACCGATCAGGGCGTGCATGGAGAGGACGTTCATCATGTTGTAGTGGCTCAGGCTGGACTCTTTTTCCATGCGGTCACGCCACCAGCTGTTGTAAACGATATGGTAGCTGCCCACCAGACCGGCCAGATTGAAGGTCTTGGAGGGGGCATAGAAAGCGGCGGTGCGCTGGCGGGCATCCTCGCTCACAGACTGGGTGGGGATGTGCTTGTTTCCGCTCAGGATGATGTCCGACCAGATCTCATCGGAGACCACGTACACATCGTACTTCTTGTACAGCTCCATGGCCTTTTCCAGCTCCCAGCGCTCCCACACACGGCCGCAGGGGTTGTGGGGGTTGCACATGATGGCGGCATGGATCTTCTCCTCTTTCAGGTGCTTTTCCATGTCCTCAAAGTCCATCCGCCACACGCCGTTCCCATCCTTGACCAGCGGGCTGTGGACAGCCTCATAGCCGTTGTTCTTCAGGCTCATGGTGAAACCGATGTAGGTGGGGCTGTGGATCAGGATCTTGTCGCCCTTGGAGCAGACGCAGTTCAGGCGCTGATCACGCCGCCCAGCACGCCGTTCTCGTAGCCGATGCACTCCTTGGTCAGGCCCTGCACGCCGTTGCGCTTTGCCTGCCACCGGATGATGGAATCGAAGTACTCATCGGTGGGGTTGAAGTAGCCAAACGCGGGGTGGTTGGTGCGCTCGATGATGGCTTCCTGGATGGTGGGCACGGTGGGGAAGTTCATATCGGCCACCCACATGGGGATGGCATCAAAGCCCTCCTTGGGGGCGGCGGGGGCAAAGCCGGTGCCAAGGCCATCCACTGCAATGGCATCCTTGCCGTGGCGGTCCATGATGGAAGTGAAATCGTATTTCATAGCGGTGCTCCTTCTCTCAAAATTTTTATCTGGCCCCACTTTAACACACTTTGCCGCCGGGTGCAAGCAGCCAGCACGTTTCCCCGGATATCGTGCGGAAAAATCACGAATTTTTACGGTAATTGCACGCAAAAAGCCGGTCGGCATACGCCGACCGGCTTTTATTGACTTTCTGGATCAGCCCAGCATCTCGTGAGCGGTCTTGCAGATGGTCGCTGCATCCAGACCGTACAGCTTGAGCAGGTCCCATGCAGGGCCGGAGCAGCCGAACTTGTCCTGCACGCCCACGCGGCGGACAGGGGTGGGCAGCTTCTCGCTCAGGACGGCGCAGACGGCCTCGCCCAGACCGCCGATGACGCTGTGCTCCTCGGCGGTGATGACCTTACCGCACTCCTTGGCGGCCTTGAGGACGATCTCCTCATCCAGAGGCTTGATGGTGTGGATGTTGATGACCCGGGCGTGGATGCCCTCGCAGCCAGCTGCTCGGCAGCCAGGCGGGCCTCGTTGACCATCAGCCGGTGGCGATGATGGCAATGTCGCTGCCCTCGTGATCTGCTCGCCCTTGCCCAGCTCAAAGTGGTAGGTGGCCTCATCGTGGAACACAGGCACAGCCAGACGGCCAAAGCGCAGGTAAACAGGGCCCTGCATGGCGTAAGCGGCACGCACAGCGGCGCGGGCCTCCACATCGTCTGCGGGGCAGATCACGGTCATGCCGGGCAGGCTGCGCATCAGGCAAAGTCCTCGCAGCACTGGTGGGAAGCACCGTCCTCGCCCACGGAGATGCCGCCGTGGGTGGCACCGATCTTGACGTTCAGGCGGGGGTAGGCGATCGAGTTGCGGATCTGCTCAAAGGCACGGCCTGCGGCAAACATGGCAAAGCTGGAAACAAAAGGGAACATAACCCATGGTGGCCAGACCTGCGGCCACGCCCATCATGTTGCCCTCGGCAATGCCGCAGTCGAAGTGACGGTCCGGGTACGCCTTACGGAACATGCCGGTCTTGGTGGCGGCAGCCAGGTCAGCGTCCAGCACCACCAGGTCGTCGTGGCCCTCGGCGGCCAGCTCCTTCAGGGTGTTGCCGTAGCTGTCACGGGTAGCGATCTTCTTCACTTCTGCCATCTTACTTGTCCTCCTCTTCCAGCGCGGCGTAAGCTGCATTCAGCTCCTGCATGGCCTGTGCGTATTCCTCATCGTTGGGGCCCTTGCCGTGCCAGTCAACGGAGTTCTCCATAAAGGAAACGCCCTTGCCCTTGAGGGTATCCAGAATGATGCAGGTAGGCTTTTCGTTCTCAGCGCGGAAAGCGGCGATGGCGCTCTCAATGGCATCAAAATCGTGGCCGTTGATGGTCAGCACGTTGAAGTTGAAGGCCTTCAGCTTCTCCTCCAGCGGGGCGCTGTTCATCACGGTCTCGGTGGTGCCGTCGATCTGCAGATGGTTGCGGTCCAGCATAACGCAGAGGTTGGACAGGCTGTAGTGAGAAGCAAACATAAAGGCTTCCCAGCACTCGCCCTCTTCCACCTCGCCGTCACCCAGGATGGTGTAAACATTGATGGGCTTACCGGCGTGCTTGGCACCCAGTGCCATGCCGCAGGCGGCGCTCACGCCCTGACCCAGACTGCCGGTGGACATATCCACGCCCGGCACGCTGTTCATGTTGGGGTGGCCCTGCAGGTAGCTGCCGATCTTGCGCAGGGTCTTGAGGTCCTCCACCGGGAAGAACCCACGCTCAGCCAGCGCGGCGTACAGCGCCGGGGCCGCATGGCCCTTGGAGAGCACCAGGCGGTCGCGGTCAGGGTTCTTGGGATCCTTCGGATCCACCTTCATCTCTACGAAATAGAGGTACGCCAGCACCTCGGCGATATCCAGGCTGCCGCCCGGATGGCCGCACTTGGCGCTGTGAGTGCCCTCGATCACGCCCATGCGGATGTGGCAGGCGTGTTTTGCAGGGTAAGTTTTTCTGCATTTGTCATCTTTGGTCCTCCCGTATGAACCTCAGCGTTTGCATCGGATATGGTACGCACCCGGGCCGTACGCCCCGATGCGCTATTTCTCAAGTCTATATTATCTATTCTATGCAAAAACGTCAAGGTTCTTTCGTCAAAATGTACATCCCTTGGCAAAATCGCTTGTAAATGTTCCCGTTTTTGTTGAAAATGCAGGGTCATTTTGCTCCCGCAAAACATTTTGCAGCTTTTGGCCGCTTTGCAATATCATCTTTTGCCGCTGTATGATATAATAAGATGAATTTGTTTGCTTTTTTTATCATTTTGGGAGGTTCCTATGTCTTTTTCCTCACCCACATCCCGGGCACAGCGCAGCCGCAGGATTTTGCCCTGGCTGCTGTACCTGTATGCCCTTGTGCTGTTCGCCATGCACTTTGTCCGCATTTTTGACAACTCCTTCTGGGGAGATGAAGGGTTCAGCATCGGCCTTGCCCAAATGAATGTTTTTGAAATGCTCCAAGTCACAGCGGCAGATAACCATCCGCCGCTGTACTATCTTTTCACACAGCTCCTATATCATCTTCTGGGCAATCACGGATATGTCTATCATCTGTCGGCTCTGATTCCCTATGGACTCGTTCTGATTCTTGCCTGTACAGTGATTTTCAGACAGTTCGGATTGATTCCCGCAGTTGTTGTTTCCACTTTTGCCTCTTTGACTGATACCGCTATCATGTTCAATGTCGAGGCCCGAATGTATTCACTCGGCGCTTTCTTTGTGTTGGCGGCCTATCTGGCACTCCATAACATTCTTCATTCCGGTAAAACCTCCGATTGGGTCATTTTCAGCGTCGCCTCTCTTTGTGCCGCTTATACGCACTACTATGCCCTGATTTCCGTTGCATTTTTCTATCTGGCTCTGCTTTCTCTGCTTCCGCAGGATAAGAGCAGCTTTAAAAAAATCCTTATCACTTATTGTGCCGCAGTGGTCGTCTACCTTCTGGCTTCTGGTATTGCTTCCCACTTTCAAACGCGCTGCGGCAGACTGGTGGTCCACCTTCATTCCTTCTCCGATCAATTGTATCGGATTCTTCTTCAATCCTTCTTGGACAGTCCTCATTTTCGGTCTTGCATTCCTTCTTTATTTCACAGCACAGGCCAAGTCCTCCTCTAAATGGCTCTTTGCCCCTGACACGATCTGGCTTTTGGCCGCTTTGCTTTCTGCCGCCGGCACCTCCGCAGTCGGACTGATCGTTTCACATACCTTTCGCCCGCTTTTTCTCGTTCGATACCTTTATCCGCTCACCGCAGTCGTTTACCTGGTTTTTGGCTTTCTTCTGTCTAAAGTCCGTTGGAGAACCATTCTGTCCAGTATTCTGATTTTGGGAACGCTGGTGTGCAGTCTACCGGATCTCTACCAAACCTATCAGCGGGAAAAGCGCATCGACCTTGCGACCACCCAGTGTCTGGAAGTTATTACCCCCTCTCAGGATGCAGTTCTTTATACAACGAACTACTTCCTAGACTGGACACTCTTTGATTATTACTTTCCGGGACGTGTCCATGCTCAAATCGAATCCTCCAATACTTCTCAGTGCTTCACTTCTTCGCAGCCTGAGATCTGGCTCTTTATGGAACATGCGCTTTCTGATGCCGAATTGAATGCAGCCTCCGACAATGGTTATTCTCACACCAATGTCTGTAACAGTACATTTGCAGAAGGCCCCGGTGAAGATTCCTTTTATTACATCTACAAATTTCAAAAATCCGCAAACACCGCCCCGTAACTATCCTCATCCGCTGAGCTTGACAAGGCGGCTTTGCATCTGCTATACTTTTTGCACAATTCCCGGCTGAAGCCGGGGCTTTGCGGGCCGAAGCCCGTGTTTCTCCCCGCAAACATTATTTTGAAACAGACACCATGAAGGGGTCTGCCGCTGGCGCGCGTGCTGGCGGCAGGCCCTTTTTGTCTGTGCATTTTCAGGAGGAATCATTGATGAATACCAAGACCCGTTCCACGACCCGTGATCTGGTGCTGGCCGCACTGTTTCTGGCACTGGCCTTTGTGCTGCCCATGATCACCGGCCATGTGCCTCAGATCGGCAATATGCTCTGCCCCATGCACTTCCCGGTGCTGCTGGCAGGCTTTGTGCTGGGCGGCCCCTGGGGCCTGGCACTGGGCTTTGCCGCCCCGCTGCTCCGCTCGGTGCTGTTCGGGATGCCCCCGATGTACCCCATTGCCATCGCCATGGCCTTTGAGCTGGCCACATACGGCGCTGTGGCCGGTTTCATGTACCGCAAGGTGCAGCACACCCTGCCCATGATCTACGCCACCCTTGTTACCTCGATGGTGGCAGGCCGCCTTGTCTGGGGTGCGGTGCGCTTTGTGCTGGCCGGTCTGTCCGGCTCCAGCTTCCCGTTCAGCGCGTTCCTGTCCGGTGCTGTGCTCACTGCTGTGCCCGGCATCGTGGCGCAGCTCATCCTCATTCCGCTGATCGTGGCTGCACTGCAGAAAGCAAAGCTGACAGATTAATCCCCCTGCGCTGACCGAACCCACACAGCAAAAAAGCCCGGAACCGTACCTGCTATGGCGGCAGGTGGTTCCGGGCTTTTCAGTTCATATTACAGTGTGGCAGCAGCTGTAACAAAAAGAAGGAGAATCTTCAACCGGCAAATTGGAGAAGATCAGCCGGCAAAGCTTGCATTGACAGCGCGGCGGTTGCTCTGGTTGACAAAGTTCTTCTTTGCGCTCTCGAGCAGGCTTGCAAAAGCCAGGCCAATGCCGCAGTTATCGGACACGCCCTCGGTGACAGTCAGGTAAGCGTCCATCATAGTGTTGTCCAGAATAGCAGTGTTCTTGTTTATCATAATAAATATCCTCCGTATATCGGTAAATGTCATTGTGTTTTTTGGCAGGGCCTCTATCTCCCTGCATCCTCAGAGCGGAACCGTTCAGAACCCTTCGTTCTTTTGTTCCCCTCTCTGAGGATGGCCATATTATGCCACTCAATTATGAAATCGTTTTATAAATTCTATGAACAAACTATGAATTTAGTGATACATTTTTAACGTTCTTTCGTTCTTTGCGCAACTAGCACAAAACGTTTTTTATGAAAAATAAAGTTCTTGTATACATGGACGATTGAAGCCTTGTTTGGAAAGTTTTTTCAGATTTTCTCTCCGTTTTGCCCAGAATTTCTTCTGCAAAAGGGGATACTCTCATGCAAAATCCGTCGAAATCCGTCAATTTCCAACAGGACGAGGGCGTTCCTGTGCAAAATGCCCAGAAAAAAGTTCCAAACAAAAAGGCCGCCGTGCCAGCAGCACAGCAGCCTTTGAAAAGCCATTTCAGTTTTGCATCACTTGCACAGGAACGCCGGCAGGGGCTTGCCCTCCCTGCGCCACTGGTGATATTCCGCAGTGGCGGCAAATTCCACGTCACCGGCGGAGTTCAGGGCAGTTTCCACGGAATCCTGCACCACGCCAATGATGAAGCCGACGCGACCATCTGCATGGCAATATCATTGGAGATGCCGAACAGGGAGCAGGCCATGGGGATCAGCAGCAGGGAGCCGCCAGCCACGCCGGAAGCGCCGCAGGCACCCAGAGCGCTCATCACGGAAAGAAGGACGGCGGCGGGCAGGGACACCTGAATGCCCAGCGTATTGGCCGCAGCCAGCGTCATAATGGTAATGGTGATGGCGGCACCATCCATATTGATGGTAGCGCCAGGGGGATGGAGACGGAATACATATCCTTATCCAGCCCCAGCTTTTCGCACAGATCCATATTGACCGGGATGTTGGCGGCAGAGCTGCGGGTGAAGAAGGCGGTCAGGCCGGATTCACGCAGGCAGCGGAACACCAGCGGATACGGGTTGCAATGCAGATACACAAAGATGATAAAGGGTGAGACGACCAGTGCCATAAAGAGCATGGTGCCCACCAGCAGGAGCAGCAGCCTGCCGTACTGGGTAAAGATGGACAGGCCGTTGCTGGACACGTTGGTGTACACAAGGCCCATGATGCCGAAGGGTGCCAGATTGATGATCCAGCGGACGATCTGGGAAACTGCATCCGCGGTGTTTGCCAGGAACAGCTTGGTGCTGTCCGCGCCGTACTTCTTCATGGCCAGACCGAACAGGCAGGCCCAGAACAGGATGCCGATGTAATTGCCGTTCAGCAGGGCGCTGACGGGGTTTGCCACAAAGTTGGTGAGCAGGGTGTTCATCACCTCGCCCAGACCCTGGGGCACCACCTCGGATTCTGCCGCCTCAGCCAGAACGACGGTCTGAGGGAACAGGAAGCTGGTCACCACCGCAATGGCGGCGGCCAGGAAGGTGGTGAGCATGTACAGCCAGATGACCGTGCCAAAGCGCCGGTCCAGCCTGGACGTGCCCTGCGCCAGCGCACTGGCCACGATAACGAACACCAGCACCGGGGCAATGCCCTTCAGGCACCCACGAACAGGCTGCCGAACTCTTCCACCCAGCCTGCACCGGGCACCGCCAGTGCCAGCACCGCACCGACCGCAAGGCCGATGACGATGCGCAGGATCAGCTGGTGGCGTTGTACCTTGCCGCAACCGCTTTCAACGTTTTCATAACTTTTCTACTCCCCCATCCAGATTGTGCGCCCATTGCGCACAGTTTTCCCATTCCTCTACACGGAACAAGTATGATTATACGCCCTGCAGGCCGAAAAGTCAAAGATTTTCCCCGCTTTTTTGGTTTTTCACTTCAAGGCATACGGACACGAACTTTTTTCACTGTCCGTACATGGAATACAGATTCACAAAAAGAGACCGCACCCCGTGTGTTTCGGGATGCGGTCTGTTCCTGTTTTAGTCGAGATAGGACACCTTGCCGGGCACAAAGCCCTGAATGCCCATGCCGGGCGCGTCGGAGACGGTGATGTTCTTTTCGTCAAACACGGCACCGCCGAGGATGTGGTCCTCGCTGCAGAGCACCGGGCCGTCGAGGTCGATCTTGGTGATGATCTTCTTGGCACAGGCCAGCTCCACGGCGGCGTTGACCGAGATCTTTGCTTCCAGCATACAGCCGATCATGCACTCCACGCCGTACACCTCAGCGGCGGCGGCAATGCGCAGGGCATTGGTGATGCCGCCGCACTTCATCAGCTTGATGTTCACCAGGTCGGCCGCGCCGGTCTGCATGATCCGCAGGGCATCTGCCGGGCTGAACACGCTCTCGTCGGCCAGCACGGGCACATCGGCATGGCGGGTGACATACTGCATCCCCTCAAGGTCTGCGGCAGGCACGGGCTGCTCCACGAACTCAATGTCCAGCCCCTTCTCCTGCATCTGGTTCAGGATGCGGACCGCCTGCTTGGCGTTCCAGGCCTGGTTGGCATCGATGCGGAGCTTGATGTCCCGGCCCACGGCCTGCCGCACCGCGGCAAGGCGGGCCACATCCAGCTCCGGGTCGATGCCTACCTTGACCTTCAGGCAGTCGTAGCCGCGCTGGACGGCGGTGCGGGCATCCCGGGCCATCTCCTCCGGCGGGTTGACGCTGATGGTGATATCGGTCACGATGTTCCTGCGGGCACCGCCCAGCATCCGGTAGACAGGGGCGCTGTACTTCTGGCCCAGCAGATCCCACAGGGCCATATCCACAGCGGCCTTGGCGCTGGTGTTGTGGACAAGCGCCTTCTGCACGGCGGCGGTCAGATCCTCGAACTCATCAAGGTCGCGGCCCAGCAGGGCAGGGGCGATATGATCCCGAATGGCACCGAGGATGGCCCCGGTGGTGTCGCCGGTGATAACACCGGTCGGGGGTGCTTCGCCGTAGCCCACCGCACCGGTATCGGTGTGGAGCTCCACGATAACATCCTCAACGCTGTTCACAGTGCGCAGTGCCGTTTTGAACGGCACCGCAGCGGGGTGGAAATGCGGCCAAGCCGCACCTGTGTGATCTTCATAGTCCCGTCCTCCTTCTTATTCCAGCGGCAGATTTGCCAGCTTGACAATGGCGTTTGCAATGATCTGGGCGTTCTGCACCAGACGTTCCAGATCGATGCATTCATCGGCTGATGCTCTGTGACCGGGTCGCCCGCGAACAGGGGGCCAAAGGCCACCACATTGGGCAGCATCTTGGCGTAGGTGCCGCCGCCGATGCACTTGGGCGGGGCATTGTCGCCGGTGGCATCCCGGTAAACCTCCAGCAGGGCGCTGACCAGCGGGGTCTCGGCAGGGGTAGTAGAGCTTTTCCTTGTGCACCTGCCATCCAGCGCCCAGCCTGCGGCCTCAAAGGCGGCCTGCACAGCGGGCTGCAGTCTGCCCGTTCCATGGTCACAGGATAGCGGTAGTTCAGCTTGACCCACAGATGCTGCGCGTCGCCCTCGATCAGCCCCCAGTTGCAGCTCATGGGGCCGGAGAGCGCGTCCTCCAGCCGGTGGCCCAGCAGACGCTCGCCGTAGGGTCGGTGCCCAGCTTCTCGGCCAGAAAGTGCACGGCCTGTTTTGCATCCCCCTCCAGCGGCAGCCGGTCAAGGTAGCACACCAGCCGCCCGATGGCGTTTTCGCCCTGCTCCGGGTGGCTGCCGTGGGCCGAAACGCCCACCGCTTCCACCTGATAGCCGCCGGGGATGGCTGTCACGGTGATGTGCTCCGCCTCCGGCAGGGAGGCCCCGCCGGGGCAGTCAGCACAGCGCAGGCGTAGTCCGGCACCACATTGCCGGCCACGCCGCCCTGCACCCTGTTCAGCTGCCAGGCACCGGTCTGGTGCAGCTGCACGGCATAGCTCTCGTTCAGGATGCCCTTTTCGCCGTTGATGAGCGGATACTCGCCGTCCGGGGTGAAGCCCAGCACCGGGATCTCCCCGCCGTGGGCCTTGTAGTACAGCACGTCCCGGTCGTTGGTCTCCTCGTTCAGGCCGAACAGCAGCCGGACACGGCGGTTGAGCGGGATGCCCAGATCCCGGATGGCCTTCAGCGCGAACAGGCTGGCCACCACCGGGCCTTTGTCATCAATGGAACCCCGGCCATACAGCCTGCCGCCCTCGATCTCGGCGGCGTAGGGCGGGTGATGCCAGCCCTCACCCTCGGGCACCACGTCCAGATGCCCCAGCACCGCCACCATCTCGTCCCCGGTGCCGATCTCGCACCAGCCGATGTACCGATCCATGTCGGTGGTCTCAAAGCCCAGCTCATGGCAGAGGGTCAGCGCCTCGGCAAAGCAGGCATCCACCTCCTCGCCAAAGGGCTTGCCCGCAGCGGGTCGGCCTCCACACTGCGCCTGCGCACCAGCCGCTGGAGCGCCG
>ENA-OQCX01000771-OQCX01000771.1-human-gut-metagenome-genome-assembly--contig:-NODE-771-length-16200-cov-1.668512_pt1 | contig 16200 bp, 20 predicted proteins | sample MGYA00242762_ERZ504587 | MGnify/ENA primary metagenome ERZ504587 (study PRJEB26092, sample SAMD00036337) | human gut metagenome | host: Homo sapiens | study: EMG produced TPA metagenomics assembly of... | reverse complement strand
TTTCGCGCTTATTAGCTACTATCCCCCTTCCATAATAGAATGGATGCATTTCTTGTATGTATAACTAAATTTTTATATAATGAACTTAATCTGATAAATTCAACCAATTTCCTAAATTTAAAATAACATAAAATGCAACTTTTAGGATAAAAATGAACTCAAGATGACAAAATCTGCAATAAGATGCATGATTTTGCCTTTATAAGGAGCAATTCATGCTGAACTTTCTTTACCAAACAATGAGTCATTTATGGTTTGGACTAGCAGTATTTTTAATTATTTTCTTTATCTGCAGCCGAACCGCGTTTTTTCAAACAACCTTATTTCAACAAAATTATTCGTTAAAAAACAAGCTACATATTATTGCGTTTTTTTCGTTGCTAGGCATCCTCAATACTTACTGGTCTTTATATGGCGAAAGCTGGCTTATCAACACCAGTTCCATCTTTATTATTGTAGCTGGTCTAGTCAGCGGTCCTTTAATAGGTTTCTGTACAAGTCTACTCATCTCTGTTCACTATGTTTTGTTTATCCATACCAAAGCTGCTCTCGTGAGCGGCTGCTTTTTCCTAGTAGAAGGGCTACTGGCAGGACTTTTATCACACTGGTTCAAACAAAAAAAAGAACTGCTGCCTCACGCTATCGGCATAAGTTTTATTTTCGCTTCCAGCCATATCATTTTACTCGCCTTATTTTGTTATCCCCACACATTTACACCATCAATTGAAGATTGTGCTCTCCAGGTAATGATCACGACAGCTTTAGGTACCGGTTGTTTTATCGGTCTTATCATGGACAGTTATAAACAGAAGGATATTCTTGAAGGGCTGGCGGCAAAAATTGCACTGAATGTTACTAATAGTTCAATTTCTATTTTGCAGAATGGTTTCGATCAAAATGCCGCCCAAAAAATTACGGAAAGCATCCTGCAAAACGTCAAATCCTTTGACGTTGTCTGTATTACCTCTAACTATCAGCTGCTTGGCTGCGCAGCCTGTGAACAAGAACAGCCATTTCTTGACTACCTGCAGAGAGACCTGGAAACACTGCTATCAGAAAAATTTTGCCTGAACAATAAAAAGCTTACTGTACTTACTTCTTATCAGGCTTTGCCGCTGGCAAACGATACTGCCACGATTGGTTATCTTTGTGTGGGACATATAGTTGCAGAAAAAATGACTGCCTTTGAAACAAAGCTGGCTGAAGGTATCGCAACAATGCTTTCTACGCATATCGAAATCAATCAGATCAAAGAACGTACTAAACTGCTGGCCAATGCTGAAATAAAAGCTCTGCAGGCACAGATCAATCCGCATTTTTTATTCAATGCCCTAAATACGATCAGCTATTATTGCAGCGTACAGCCTCAGACAGCTAAAAAACTTATCAATTATCTGGCTGATTATTACCGCCAAAACCTTGCTGATCCAAATACATTAATTTCCCTGCGGCAGGAACTGCAGCACATCAATGCCTATATTAATATTGAAATAGCACGTTTCGGCGACAAACTAAAAATAAATTATGAAATTGATGACACAGCCTTTTTAAGGTTCCAGCCTGATTTTACAACCAATAATTGAAAATTCTGTCAAACATGGTCTACGGTCAAAATTAGATGGCGGCACTATCACTATAACAGTCAGCAAGATACAGAATATTTTTTTATATCCGTGCATGACGATGGCATTGGCATTCCTGAAGTAAAACTGGCTTCGCTGCTTCTTGATATCCCTGGCCGTAAATCCATTGGCCTGACTAATATACATAAACGTCTAATGGCAATTTACGGCCCGGACAACTGTCTTCATATAGACAGCACATATGGTACAGGTACTACCGTCAGTTTTAAAATACCAAAGCAAGAGGAGGATTGAAATGCTAAAAATAGTTATCGCAGATGATGAATTTCCGTCCCGCCAAGAACTGCGAGCCTTACTGGAAACTAACAGCAATTTGGAGATCATTGCTGAATGTGAACATGGAGAGGCAGTACTTGATTATTTTTCAAACAATACTGCTGACGCTGTTTTTTTAGATATTGAAATGCCAGTATTAGACGGACTGGCGTTGGCGAGAAACTTTAAAACTTTGCCCAACCCTCCGAAAATAATTTTTTCCACAGGCTTCGATCAATTCGCAGTACGAGCCTTCGAACTTGAAGCTTTCGATTACATTCTTAAGCCCTATACTAAGACACGCCTGCAGGCAACTGTTATAAAATTGCAAAAAGTTTTGCAGAATCAATCTCAGCAGCAGTTGCCATCCCGCTGTAATTTTCCTATCAAGCTCTCTATTTGGAACAACAATAAACTTTTAGTCTTTAATCCCAAAGAAGAAATTTATCTTATCAAAACAGATACCAGTAAAAAAATACTAATCTATACCAATAAAGGTATTCTGGAATCAAACCTGCCTTTAAAAACTTTGGAAGAAAAACTACGTCCCTGCGGTTTTTTGAGAACTCACAAAAGCTATATTGTTAATATGAATAAAGTGCGCGAAATCATTCCCTGGTTCAATGACACTTATATACTGACCGTTGAAAACTGCCTGGAAAAGGAAATTCCCGTATCACGGCACTTTATTCAAAGTTTTAAAACTTTCCTCAATTTATAGCCATTTGGTTCCCAACTCCATTCACTAAATGTTTCCTTAAATTTACAATTATTTAACTTTTTATATTCCTACTAACCTTGTAGAATTTAGTTAAAATGTTATAATGAAAATATCAAGGCAAATTATTTTAGGAGGTGTCAAGCTATGGCACGATTTACTTTACCACGTGACATTTATTATGGCTCGGGTGCAATCGACGAATTAAAAAATCTGAAAGGCTACAAAAAGGCAATGATCCTCACCGGTGGCAGTTCTATGAAAACGGGGCGGTTTTTTGCAGAAGGTCGAAGATATCCTGCATGAAATCGGTGTGGAAACCCAGCTTTTCGAAGGCATCGAACCAGATCCGTCTATCGAGACCGTCTTTAAAGGTGCCGCAGCCATGCGCAAATTCCTTCCTGACGTTATCATCGCTATCGGCGGCGGTTCACCTATAGATGCGGCGAAAGCCATGTGGGTCTTTTACGAGCACCCCGAAGCAACATTTGAAAGAAATCAAGAAACCTTTCAATATACCCAAACTCAGGAATAAGGCTATTTTCGTAGCAATTCCTTCTACAAGCGGTACGGCAACAGAAGTAACTGCATTCTCGGTCATTACTGATTACTCTACTAATATAAAATATCCGCTGGCAGATTTTGAAATCACGCCGGATATTGCTATTTTGGATACCGATATCCCTCTGACCATGCCGAAAACTTTGACTGCTCATACAGGTATGGATGCTTTGACCCATGCAATCGAAGCTTATGTCGCGTCTGCACGCAGCGATTTCTCTGACCCGCTGGCACTTAAAGCTATTAGTGATATTTATGACAGTTTGATTGACAGCTATTATGGTGATAAAGATGCACGAGGCAAAATGCATATTGCTCAATGCCTGGCTGGGATGGCTTTCTCGAATGCACTTTTAGGTATAGCCACAGCCTGGCCCATAAAACCGGTGCGATGTTCGATATCCCGCACGGCTGCTGTAATGCGATCCTGCTACCGTCTGTTATCCAATATAATGCCAAAGTTTGTGCTGACAGATATGCAACTATAGCGCGTATGCTGGGACTTACCGGTAATACAGATAAACAGCTGACTGATGCACTTATCGATTCAATCAAAGAATTGAACAAAAAACTTGGTATCGCCCAAACCTATAAAGAAAACGGCGTCAGCGAAGAATTATTCAAACAACATATAGATGAAATCGCCGCCAATGCAGTATTGGATCCCTGCACTGGTTCTAATCCGAGAAAAATTGATGCTGAAGGTATGAAGAAGGTTCTGACCTGTGCTTATTACGGTGAACCCGTAACATTCTAAAATAAACAGCAAAATACCCTGCTCAGGCAGGGTATTTTTTTTCTGTCAAGAATAGCCTTATATGGTATAATAGGCATAATTTTAAAAATTAAGGGATGAACTTTATGGATAAAAATGAACACAGTATTTTTGCTTATGTAATGGATCAGCTAGATGAAATGGCATCTATCAAGGAGGTGCCTTGATAGATGATCCGACTCCGTCATTACCACGGCCATTAGGAAGCGATGATGCCTATATATATACTGCCGAAATGCCGCCTGACTTGCCAGGTGCTGAAGCCGCCTGCAGTATGCTGCTGGCTTATGCTGATGAACCTTCTGCTACTGCAAAAGCGGTTCTTGAAGAAGCATTGATAAAAATTTTATGTGTCAGTGTTTGTGATCCGCTTGTAGAACTGCTGTCAGAAGACGAAGTTCCCGAACCACTGCTTGCTTTAGCCGAAGACTGGCTGTATACAGCGCATAAACGTGAGCTTGTTAAATATGCAATCGTCATCTTAGCAGTCTTTGGACTGGAGAAGCTGCGCAAAGAACATTCCGAAAACCTTTGGGATGATTTAGTCGATCTTTGCCGCTGTGAAGAATTCACTTTTTTCCTTACCTTTGCCTACCGTATCAATAATATTGCACCACAGGACGAGCTATGGGAACTTGTTCGCTCTACCAGAGGCTGGGGACGTATATTCACCCTCTATGATCTTGAATGCACCACAGAAGAAGAAGAAATTTGGCTGCTTCGGCACGGTTGTGAAATCGAAATCGATTATGCTCCGATTTGTCTGGTAGTAATGCGTAAGGGACAGTTATTACACCATTTGCATAAAGAGCAGCTAGACTATAAAACTTACCGTGGCTGTCTTTTGATCATTAATAATTTTATTATGATGCTTGACCGTTACTATATTGGAAACAGTGATCCAACTTATATTGATATCAGCGGTATCGATTCTAAGACTCTGATCAGCGAGCTTCTGCGCCATGCTGAACGATATGATAAAACTCCTGCTGACCTGATCGGAATAATAAACATTTCCATTGGACTGCAAAAGCTTATCACCGACAGCAACTGGGCAGCATTACCTTCTAACGCCAGCCACGACTGGTAAGCCGCTGTGAAAAACTGATTTACAGCCGCGACTGGTATGAGGAAGTGCAAGCACAATTATTCAAAGAAGATGGCAGCGTAAATTACACTACTGCTGAATTTGCCTTTGAACTGGATATTGATATATGGGAACGTCTTTTCGATTATCTTAAGCAGCACCCTTTGGAAAGTGCTTTATTTCCTTATCTTCTAGGCTTTGAAAACGATGAACGTCCCCAGAAAGTATTGACTTTTATCGAAAAAACATCAATACCTATACACAATCAGAAACAGCGCTTTTGATCCCGCTGAAATACCTGGAAACGCACCCTGGTACCGGAGTTCCTATAGTCACAGCCGCTTTGACCCCTATTTACGATTGGCCGCGCGGCGCTGCTTCTATCATTCTTGAAGAATGGGGACACGAACAGCTTACACCAGCATTGCGGGCGGCACTTATCACAGCACGCAGACTTAGCAGCATCCGTTGATTACTATGCGCATAGATGCCTTACTGGAAAATAAACCGTTCAGCGTTGCTACCATGCTGGAGCAGCTGGGCAATAAAAACTGACAGATTAATAATTAAAACGGTTCAGCTAAGCTGAACGTTTTAATTCATACCGCATCATTATTTTATTGCAAACTAACATATAAAAGATACAAATTGAGTGCTGTAACAATAAATCCTACCGCATAAAGCAGACCTTTAGTAAAAGGCTTATTAGCATAAGTCCCCATTACTTTTGGTGAAGAAGTGAGCCAAATCTGCATAAATACAGTCAACGGAAGCTGCACACTAAGCAGCATCTGGCTGACGATCAATCCCCAGAAGGGATCATTGATGAAATATAAAACGATAACAGCAGGAACAAATGTCAGCAGCAAACCAACACGTGAATGAATATCCTTCATATCGTAAGATTCACCGAACATACCTGAAAAAATAGTAACACCTGCCATACCCGCCGTTGTTGTAGAAGCAATCCCTGCAAAAAGCAAGTGCTATTGCAAAAAATATGTGCTGCATTCTCACCTAAAAGCGGCACCAGCAGCTCCTGAGCCTGCTGTAATTCACTGACACTAACTCCATGAACAAAAAATGTTGCAGCGGCCAGCAAAATCATGGCACTGTTGATCGCCCAGCCGATACTCATAGAAAATAAAGTATCGACAAATTCAAAACGCAGCTGTTTTTCCATCAATGCCTTATCTTCCAGGTTCCAATGCCTGCTTTGAATAATTTCAGAATGCAGAAATAAATTATGCGGCATAATTACAGCACCTAAAATACTCATTACCACCAGCATCGAGCCTGCTGGAATATTAGGCACAGTCCAGCTGACAACGGCCTGCGGCCAATCAACATGTACCATTGAAATTTCAAATAAATAAGACATGGCAATAACAGAAACAAAACCGCTATCCATGTTTCCAAACGACCGTAGGAATTTGTCCACAACATCAGTGTGCAAACGACAGCGGTAATCACAGCACCAGCCATAATTGGAATGCCAAACAACATATTAAGTGCAATCGCCGCACCCAAAATTTCAGCTAAAGCAGTTGCCTGCGCCGCCATAATAGCAGTAACCAGAATTGGACGTGAAATACGCTTAGGTAAAAATCTTGTCGCTGCTTCCGATAAACATTCACCTGTGACGATGCCCAGATGAGCTACATTATGCTGCAGCAAAATCAACATCAGAGTTGATAACGTTACGACCCACAGCAAAGCATACCCGTAATCGGCGCCGGCCGCCAAATTAGCAGCCCAGTTTCCTGGATCGATAAATCCCACCGTTACCAAAATACCAGGTCCGATAAAACGCAAAAGTTCTTTCGCTTCTTTACTTTGCTTGTGAATCTGTGAAAGTTTATTTTTAAACACATTTAACATGCACTTCACTCCACATTAAAATTAAATTATTATCTATTGATAATATTATAAAGCTATTTAATTGAAGAGACAAGCTACGCAAATTATATATTTTAATTTATTTAGTTACGATATCATACAAAAAACCCCTCCCATATTATTATATGTGGAAGGGGTTTTAATTTTAATAAGCTTCTGACCATAAAACCAGTTCATCACCATACAGCGATTTTTTTAAATCAATAACGCGCTGGTTAGAACTGCCTCGAAAACGCAGATTGGGATTTTTTAAATCGAGCTTAAATTCGCCGTCTACTAAAACGTCTATATAAGAAAGCATCTCCTCAGTAACCGGCCAATCACATAAACGACCCGTAAGAAGATCCTGTTCAAAATCATACCCGGTATAACACCAGATCGTTTTTTCAGGATAAGCCTTACGTACCTTACGCAGCAACGGCAAAAGTGCCTGTTGATTAGACGGCTCAAAAGGCTCGCCGCCCAAAAGCGAAAGCCCGCGGATAAACCAGGGCTCCAATCCTCTGACGATTGTATCTTCCTCTGTTTCTGTAAAGGAGCACCATAATTAAAGTCCCATGCTTCCGGGTTAAAACACCCTTTGCACTGGTGAGTGCAGCCGCTGACGAACAGCGACACACGCACTCCCGGCCCATTGGCGGTATCATGGGTCTTGATAGTAGCGTAATTCATTTATAACGCCTCCCGCTTACAGATGCAGGACGCGGGATTTGATTTCTTTAGTCTTACCCACGTTCCAGAAATTTTCACCTAAATAGCCCACAAGTACGGCGAGTAACATTCATTAAAGTCTGATTTTTATTACCGCAGTTAGGGCACTCCCATTCCAAATCATCGTTTATGATAATCTCACCATCAAACCCGCACACATGGCAGTAATCTGATTTAGTATTAAATTCAGCATATTGAATATTGTCATAAATAAAGCGAACAACATCTTCCATTGCTTCCAGGTTATGGCGCATATTAGGAATTTCGACATAGGAAATAGCGCCGCCCGAAGAAATACGCTGGAACTGGCTTTCAAAATTGAATTTACTAAAGGCGTCGATATCCTCACGAACATCTACGTGGTAAGAATTAGTATAATAGCCTTTATCCGTTACATCGGCAATAGTACCAAACCGTTCTTTGTCAATACGGGCAAAACGATAGCACAATGATTCAGCAGGCGTACCATATAAGGCAAAACCTAACCCTGTTTCTTTTTTCCATTTATCACAGGCAGCACGCAGATATTTCATCACGCGCAAAGCAAATTCTTCCCCTTCAGGTGTTGTGTGGCTGACATCTTTCATTAACTTAGTCATTTCGTACAAACCAATATAACCGAGTGAAATAGTAGAATAGCCTTTTTCCAGATATTTATCAATAACTTCGCCTTTTTCCAAGCGTGCAATCGCTCCATACTGCCAATGTACAGGGCTGACGTCACTGCGAATACCCTTTAATGAGTTATGACGGCACATCAAAGCTTCATAACAAAGCTGTAAGCGTTCATCCAGCAATGGCCAGAATTTTTCTTCGTCGCCATGTGCCAAAATAGCCACCTGAGGCAAATTCAAAGATACGACACCCTGATTGAAACGGCCTTCGAATTTGTAATTACCTTCGTCATCCTTCCAGGCAGCCAAAAAACTACGGCAGCCCATCGGTGCGAAAACATTTCCTTCATAATTCTCACGCATTTTTTTAGCAGAGATATAGTCAGGATATAAACGTTTAGCGCTGCATTTTACAGCCAGCTAGTAATATAATCATACTTGCCGCCCTTCAGGCAGTTATGTTCATCAAGCACATAAACCAGCTTCGGGAAAGCAGGCGTTACAAAAAACGCCTTTATCATTTTTAATGCCTTCCAACCGTTGCCGCAAAATCTCTTCTACTATCATTGCATTTTCTTCCAGATATTCATCGTCCGCCTGCAAATTAAGGAAGATAGTGACAAACGGAGATTGTCCGTTTGTTGTCATCAAAGTATTAATCTGGTATTGAATTGTCTGCACACCGCTGCGCAGCTCATCCTGCAAACGTCTTTTTGTAAGGCGCTCTACAACTTCATCAGCAACACTGTCACCGACCTCAGCTTTGATCGTCAGTTTGAATTTTTCATAGCTGCGGCGCAGATATTTGCCTAAATGACGAATATCGACAGACTGCCCACCATACTGGCTGCTGGCTACTGAAGCGATGATCTGAGTCATTACTGTACAAGCCACCTGAAAACTTTTCGGGCTTTCGATCAGTTTACCGTTCATTACAGTGCCGTTATCCAGCATATCGCCAACATTGATCAGACAACAGTTGAAAATAGGCTGTACGAAGTAATCAGCATCGTGAAAATGGATAGCGCCCTCATCATGGGCTTTAGAAATCTTCTCCGGCAGGATCAGACGGCGGGTCAGGTCCTTGGAAACCTCGCCGGCAATCAGATCGCGCTGAGTAGAAGCCATAACAGCATTTTTATTAGAGTTTTCCTCCATAACATCTTTATTACTGTTACGGATCAGAGATAAAATGGATTCATCAGTCGTGTTAGCCTTACGCACCAAAGCGCGAGTATAGCGGTAAATAATATAAGACTTGGCCAGGTTGAATTTCCCCTCGTCCATAAGCTGATGCTCTACCATATCCTGTATATCTTCCACCAAAAGACGCATGCGGTTTTTACTTTCCACATAATGAGCGATAGCTTCGATACGTTCCTGATCGATACGGTCTTCCGGTTCGACTACCTGATTGGCTTTCTGGATAGCAACTATAATCTTGCTGCTGTCAAAATCGGCAGTACTGCCATCACGTTTGATTACTTTCATAACTGACGCCTTCTTTCATAATTTCTTATCGTTAACGCCAAACAAAAATTATTATTTATGCGTAAAATTTACATTATCATCATAGCACAGCGCATTGTTAATGTAAAGCCAAAAATTACTAGATGTTGTGTTTTATTTTGCACATGCAACCATATTTGGTAGAAAACTTTCTTTTGCAATATTTAAATAAGGTCTCAAAAATACTACTTTCGGTATCGAAATAAACACAAAAAGACGGCTTAAGCCGCCTTTTTTAGAAAATCACAGCAAACTGTACACTCTTACAAAATTGCCTTCTGCTAATGCCCAAACAGCAATATTTAACTGCAACGACACAACAGCCGAATAATACTCCCTGCTCTTATTACCATTTTTCAGGAATCCCAGCGAATGTATCCACTACAATCATCGCCGCTGTAGCCTTAGCCACCAGGGTATCATTGTCCAGATCACGCACTTCGATATTGATGGTTACCAATCTGTCGTCAGCGTGTGTTATCCGTGAAGTAGCGCTGATCGTCGTACCCACCGGTGCGCCTTTGATAAAATCTGTAGCAATAGTTGATGTCACTACCCTTTTACCTATCGTTGCACCTGCAATGCCTGTAGCATTATCAGCCAGCGTTGCAACCAGTCCTCCATGCGCCATACCATTAAGATTAGCATGCCGCTCAGGATCTACTTTTACTGCAACTGTAGCGCTGCCGCAAGACATATCTACGATGTAAATGCCGCACTCCTGCATAAAATTATTATGCGAATAAATTTCGCTGACCTTTGCTTTGATCTTTTCCGCTTCAACCACAGGGAGTTCCTCCTTAACGCCGTCTTATGCCAGACATTCAGCCAGGTCTGCTGCAAAATCTGCGCTTGCTTCCAGATTATCGATAAGCCCGCACAGCTTGGCCGTTTTTTCTTCGCCGTAAACAGGAGCAGCCAAAGACATAAATTTTGCAACACTTTCATCCCAGCTCATCGGATTAGGCGGATCTCCTTTCGGAAAATCTACCTGTAACTCCAATACTCGCCCATCTTTACAGCGAACGATAAGCTTTGATGCCAGTTTTGCAGCATCAGCAGCATGTACCGCCTCGATCGCAGCATCACGCATGACCTTGGTCTTCGCCATCAAGCTACGGACTTCAGCATCACCAATAACTTCCGTCAGGAAGCGATCAACACCCATATCGCCGTATTTGAGCATCCCGGCAACACAATATTGGATACTGAACTTGCAGCCATACGGATTTTCAGGCTGAGGATTATTGATCAGAAAATCAGTGATCTCATTGACTAAAATCTCTATCGCTTCAACATCATCAGGCTTCAATCCATGCTCAGTACGCAGCACCTGCATCGCATACAGCGCGGCATGAGAATGTTTACAGCAGGCATAAGGTTTGAACGAATTATTATCAATCTTATATATACCATCATTCAGCCCATCCGTCAATTTTTCCAAATGCGGCTCTGTGACCATAGCCCGGCAAAAGCCTTTTTCTCCTTCCAATATCTTTGTCGCACCAGTAAAACCAGCACGGGCCAGATATGCTGAAAGTACGCCGGCATATGAACTTTTACCGGCATGCAGAGTTTTGCTCATTGCGCCCTCTTTCAAAAATTCCCACAACCCTGCCGCCTGTGTACCAGCACTGCCAAGACATTGCAGCGTCGCAGCCGCATCAAGACCTAAAACCTTCGCTGCCGAAGCGGCAGCGCCTAAGGTACCTGCTGTACCAGTAGTATGCCAGAAGAAATAGGACTCAGGGATAACGGATTCGCCTACGCGGCCGCCAACCTCATATCCTGCTACTACAGCTGCCAACATATCTTTACCGCTTTTATGCTCCGCCTCAGCAATGGCAAATACCGGCGGTACAACTACTGTAGCCAGATGTATAATAGATGGATTATGAAGGTCATCAAAATCAAGGGAATGGAAGCGCTTCCATTACAAAATGCAGCATTTAAAGCAGTAGTTTGTTCCGTCTGTCCAGCCAAAACTGTAGACTGTGCCTTACCCCCGCCATCCAGCAGCAACTTACGAATGATTTGGATAGTTTTTCCTGCGAACCGCGAATACAGACTCCCAGCCAATCTAAAATACACTGCTTTGTAATCCGAACAGTTTCCGGACTCAATTTATCATATTGTACGCTTGCCACAAAATCAGCCAATGCTTTCGTTGTCATAACAATCAACTCCGTTCTTTCACTCACAACCTGTCAGTCAGATCAGAACATGGAACCGTCCTGTCTATATTCTCCGAATATTTCTTTCATCACGCCGCATATTTCTCCCAAAGTGGCATAAGTTTTAACAGCGTCAATCAGATAAGGCATCAAATTTTCTTCGCCGGCGCAAGCTTGCTTCAGCGCCGTTAAAGCAACATCGACGGCTTTCTGATCACGTCCGTCTTTCATCTTTTCGACTTTGGCAATCTGGCGTTCAGCAACACTAAGGTCAGCAGTCAGAACATCCTGTTCCGCCAGTTGTTTATTATCAACAAACTTATTAACACCGACAACTATAGACCGTTTAGTTTCGATATCGCGTTGATCTTCATAAGCATGAGCCGACATTTCACCCTGCATATAGCCTTGCTCGATAGCAGCTACAGCACCGCCCATAGCATCAATTTTCTTGATATATTCATAAGCTTCTGCTTCCATCCTATCCGTCAGGGCTTCTACATAATAGGAACCTGCCAGCGGATCAATAGTATCGGTAATACCACTTTCATAAGCCAGCATCTGTTGAGTACGCAGTGCCAAAGTAGCCGACTCTTCAGTTGGCAAAGCAATCGCTTCATCATAAGCACAGCAGGCCATAGACTGAATACCGCCTAAAACGGCGGACAACGCCTGCCAGGTAATACGGGCTACGTTATTAAGCGGCTGCTGAGCAGTCAGAACACTGCCGGCAGTATGCACATGCACACGCAGCATCTGTGCTTTCGGTACTGTAGCACCATAACGTTCTTTCATAATGCGCGCCCACAAACGGCGTGCCGCACGGAATTTAGCAACTTCCTCAAACATATTAAGTCCGGCAGTAAAGATCCAGGAAATACCAGGAGCAAAATCATCTACCTTCTGTCCGGCCTTGATTGCCGCATCAATATAAGCCATCGCATTAGCAAATGCAAAAGCGATTTCCTGTACACAGGAAGCACCGGCTTCACGAATATGGTAAGCACCTACGCTGATCGTATTCCATTTTGGAATACTCTTAGAGCAATATTCAAAAGTATCGGTAATCAGCCGCATCGAAGGCCGTGGTGGGAAAATATATGTGCCACGGGCAATATATTCTTTTAAAATATCATTTTGAATGGTGCCTTTTAATTGTTTCCGGCTTAACACCCTGCTGTTCGGCAACAGCAACGTACATCGCCAAAAGCACTGCAGCCGGGCCGTTAATAGTCATAGAAGTACTGACTTTATCCAAAGGAATACCTTCAAAAAGCTTTCCATATCAGCCAGCGAATCAATAGCCACGCCAACTTTACCAACTTCACCATGCGAAAGCTCCGCATCTGAATCAAGTCCGATCTGTGTCGGCAGGTCCATAGCTACCGACAGGCCGGTTTGACCTGCTTCCAGCAAATATTTATAACGGGCATTGGTTTCCTCAGCTGTAGCAAAGCCTGCATAAGCGCGCATCGTCCACAACCGCCCACGATACATAGTCGCTGTACGCCGCGTGTAAAAGGGTATTGTCCAGGGAACCCGCTTTTAGAGCAGTAATCAAAACCTTCTACATCCAAAGGAGTATACACGTGTTTTTCTTTAAATTCTTTTCTTTCAGGAAATTTGGCATTGGCTTTAGCAACCTTTGCTTCATAATCCGCCAGTCCCTGTTTGATTTCTTCATAATTAGTCATGTCATTGACCCTTTCTCATTCCGCTTCGCTGTTTACAGCATAGTGCCGGTTTCATAAAATTTTTTCTGCATATCGAAACAATGTGCCAAATCAATTGGCATATGGGCGTTTTTTTGTTGTGCAAACCTCAGATATTCCAAAAGCTGCGGCCGAAAATCAGGGTGTGCGCAGTTATTTATGATAGCTTTAGCACGTTTGACGGGACTCAAACCACGGATGTCGGCCACACCCTGTTCAGTAATAAAAACCATCGTGTCATGTTCAGTATGGTCTGCATGAGTAACCATAGGTACTACACTGGAAATCGAGCCGCATTTCGCTGTAGACGGCGTTGAAAAAATCGTAAGGAAACCGTTACGCATATAATCACCGCTGCGCCAATACCATTCATCATCGTGCAGCCCATAACATGCGTTGAATTAGCCTGCCCGTAGATATCAAATTCCAACGGCGTATTCATGGCAATAACTCCCAAACGCCTGATAACCTCGGGGTGATTACTGATATCAAGCGGTCTTAAAACAATGCTCTTACGATACAAATCAGGATCTTCCTTGTACATCTCCCAAACCGAAGGCGAAGGAGTAAACGCGCAGCCGGAGGCTTTAGCGATCTTGCCCAGCTTGATCAGACGGAATACAGAATCCTGTAAAATCTCGGAATACATTTCCAGATTTTCAAATCTGGATTTGGCCAGTCCTAAAAGAACCGCATTGGCAATACTGCCGACACCGGACTGCAAGGGCAGCATTTTCTCCGGCAAACGTCCCATCTTTTGTTCATACTCTAAAAATTCCACCAAATTCTCAGCAATTTTGATGCTTGCTGCATCAGGAGCAGTCAAGTCACGCACATGATCCAAAATATCAGACTCCACGATACAATCGATACGATCGATACCGCATTCTACATAAGGTTTACCTATCCTGTCCCCCGCATGATAAATTGGAATCTCAGTTCTATTTGGCGGGATCGCCGGAATATAGATATCATGCATACCTTCCAGATTCAAAGGAATCGAAGTATTGACTTCGATAATGATTTTCTTGGCATGCTTCACAAAAATCGGCGCATTACCAACACCAGGACCTAAAATAATATTACCTTCTGCAGTAATTGCCGTAGCTTCAATGATAGCTACATCTACATCACCAAAAAACCCATAATCTACCTGCTGTCCGAAATGGCTCAAATGTTGGTCCACATATTCAATCTTGCCTTCATTGATGCCCTTTTTCATGCTTTTGTTGGACGCGGCATAATACGGCATCCTGCCTTTTATAGCGCCAACTGCCGCCAATTCCTCTTCAATTTCCGGACCAACAGAAGCGCCGCTCCAGATATTGATACGGCAGCGTTTACCTTCTTTGATAGCTTTGGCTAAAGCTATCGTTGTTTTTTTAGGATAGCGGATGGGGTAAAACCACTGACGCCCACATTCATTCCATCAGTAATCAGCGCCGCAGCTTCTTCCGGAGTAACGATTTTGTCAAACAACTGCGGATTTCTTAATCTCGTGCTGTCTAACATTTTCATCCCTTCTTTCCCAGATTTAAATTTCTCATACACCTTTCTTCACTTTCAGTATAATTCCGGAAACTTATAACGTAAAATACCAAAAAGCAATAGAAAATATTAATTTATTTGATATGTTTAAATTTGGTTTTCGAGTTTAAAATTACACTTTTCTTTATTTCTATTCATAAAATTCAATTGATGTAATATTACTTTTATAAAAAATTCATTCTAACAACATTTGCCATTTTCATTGACAATATCTATCTTTAAACATCAAAATAATTGATATAATTTATAAGTTTTATTTATATGCTTATCTAAAGTTATAAAAATTTTTTCAGAAAAAGATTAGGTTTAAGCTGCTTTATCATCTATAATGTAGTTAAACGATAAACAAACTACAGTTAGCTTAAACTTAAATCTATATTGCCAGTAACAGGAGGAGAGCAGACTATGGACATGGAATATTACCGCAATTTTATTGCCATCGTCGAAGCAGGAAGTCTTTCAGCGGCATCCAAACGCGTACACGTTGCCCAGCCGGCCCTCAGTAATCAACTGAAGCTGCTGCAGAAAAAATTCGGCACTCAGCTAGTCAATATCCGTCGCGGCGTACATAATATAGAATTGACCAATGCCGGCTGCATTCTTTATAACAAAGCTAAATATCTCTGTTCGCTGGAAGATGATACCCAACGGGAAATATCGGACTGCGTCAACGGCTATACAGGTACTCTGCGAGTCAGCCTGTCGCCTTCGATGTCGATTTCCTTTATTCAAACTTACCTCAGCAAATTTTCCAAAGAATATCCGCAGATCAACTATGAGCTGTACGAAGTTCCATCTTGGAACAAATCAATCAGATGCTGACCGGGAAAACGGAGATTGGCGTTGCCAATGCTCCGCTGACACAGGAAAACCGGTTTGATACTATCTATACCAAGCAGGAGCGCCTTGTTGCAGTAATGCACAAAGACAATCCCTGGCTGCCGGCAGAGACAAAGCTCTGCTTTTGGCACATATGGAAGATATGCCCATCTGC
>ENA-OQCX01000769-OQCX01000769.1-human-gut-metagenome-genome-assembly--contig:-NODE-769-length-16213-cov-2.272411_pt1 | contig 16213 bp, 21 predicted proteins | sample MGYA00242762_ERZ504587 | MGnify/ENA primary metagenome ERZ504587 (study PRJEB26092, sample SAMD00036337) | human gut metagenome | host: Homo sapiens | study: EMG produced TPA metagenomics assembly of... | reverse complement strand
GCACTTTCGGAAAACACCCAATATTCTTTTTATTTTTTCTTTTTTAACAGGAACAGTGAACCCCCTGTTCCGCACAATGCAAGACCAGCAAGAAGCAGCCACAGCCGTATATTGCTATCATCACCTGTTTTCGGTGTGTCTGTCGGCTTTGAAGGTTCCTGCGGTGTCTGCGGCGTTTCCGAAGGTTTCTTTTCATCCTTCATGGATACCTTCTGAATCTCTCCGGTATCTTTTACAGAAAACTCCACATCCTCCGCTATCAGATATCCTTCCGGTGCTGTTTCCTCTCGCAGTATATAATCTCCAATCGGAAGTTTTTCCATATAATGCGGCTTGTCTGTAGAAGTCCAGCTTTCCACCGCATTTCCATCTTTATCAAGCACCGTCATTTTTGCCCCCGGCAATTCTTTCCCCGAAATATCCGTTTTGGAAATCTCAACCTTTGTCACATCGTCTTTCATTTCCACTTTCTGAACTTCTGCAGTATTTTCAACAGTGAACGTAATACTTTCCGCTGTCACATAACCATCTGCCGGAAGTGTTTCTGTCAGAGTATATTCTTTGCCGACTTCCAGTTCTTTGATAATGTGCGGCTCCGTACCGGATGTCCACTCATCTACCACAGTTCCGTCCTGATCGGTTACTTCCAGTTTTGCACCCGGTAACTCTTCTCCTGTGGTAAGGTCAGATTTTGTGATTTCAAAGATAGTTGCCTCATTTTCAAAGGTGTGCTCAAAAGTAACTTCCGGCACATCCGCTCCAGCATACTCGAAAGTAAATTCTTTTACTTCTTCTGTCGTAACAAAACCTGCAGGTGCTTTTACTTCCTTCACATAGAAGCTGCCACCTACCGGAAGATCTGCAGTAAAGAAGATTTTTCCATCCTTGTCAGTCGCTTTCTGCTCCATAATGGTATCTGCTTTTACAAGCACATCACCGTCAGTATTCTTAATATCTTCTTTGGCACAAAGGGCAAATACGCCGCCCTCCAGCACACGGTCAGAATCTTTCTCTTTTTTGGTTACGATCACTTTTGCTTTCTGACGGCTGTTCTGCCATTCAGAATCGAAAGTTACCACCGGAGTATCCTGATCACGATAAGTCAGATCAATGTCTCTCGGCTCTCCGTCCAACACAAAACCATCGGCTGTTTCTTTTTCTACCACATAGTATTTTCCAAGCGGCAGGTCATCGGTTCTTGCAATGCCAAGTTCATCGGTTTTGATGGTTGCTACCAGTTCATCCTTTTTGTAATAATCATCACTTTCTCCGTCAGCGGCTTTAATATCTTCTCTGGCATAAATTTCAAAGGTAACGTCTTTCAAAGAGCCTGTCACATAACCCCAGATGGAATCCATTGCTCCTGCAACCATGTCATTCCAGCTCACTTCACTTAAGAATTCACCTTTTTTGTTGATGATGATACGTCCAATCGGAACGTCATCCTTCATTTCCACTTTCTGAATCTCTGCAGTATCCGTGATTGTAAATTCCACTTCTTCTGCTTTTAAGTAGCCATATGGCGCAAATTCTTCACGCAGGATATAGGTTTCCCCGACATGCAGACGTTTGATGATATGCGGTTCCCCTTTTACGGAAGTCCATTTATCAATTTCATTTCCATCTTTATCAAGAACCGTTAGAGTTGCACCATCCAGTTCCACGCCTGTGGTAAGGTCAGATTTTCTAAACTCAACCGTTGTAGGCTGATTCTTAAAGATTTCTTTCAGGCGGACAACTTCTACATCCTGACCCTGATAAGAAACAGTCACTTCGATAATCTCATCAGAAGAAACAAATCCGTCCGGTGCCTGTAATTCTTTGATATAGTAGCTTCCAAATGGTAAATTCTGTTCAAAAATTGCTGTTCCATCTTCGCCTGTGACGGCTGTACAAAGCTGCTCATCTGCTTTCACAATCACTTTTCCCCCGGCTTTGATGTCTTCTTTTGCATATAAACCAAACTCTGCTTCCGGCGATGGTGCTGCCATTTTCCGCATCCTGTTTTTCCACGGAAATTTCCACTTTCTGACGCTCATTGATGAACTCTACGCTTTCCACCACGGCAGGAGTATCCTGATCCACATAGACAAACTGCACATTCTGCTCTGCTTTGTTATGTACAAAACCATCCGGTGCTGTTTTTTCTACAACCCTGTAATTTCCAAGTGGAAGATTTTTGATTGTGGCACTTCCTGTTTCATCTGTTGTAAGCTCTGCCACCAAAGTATCTTTGGCATACTCTAAAATACGGTTTCCGGCATCGTCTTTCTGAAAATCTGCAGTATAAATATCTTCTGCAGCGTAGATTGCAAAGACTGCTCCGGCAAGGTTTTCCATCTCATATTTGAAGTCCTTTCCGTAGTCTTTCAGAACTTCACCTTTTTTCACTACTGTAAGTTCCCCTTTTACCGGATGATTTTCATAAACCACTTCGATAATGGCATCTCCTGAAACCGGTTCAATCTGATACAGAGTATCGCTATCTACTTTAATTTCCGCATAATTCTTGTTGATGGTATATCCATCGGGCGCTGTCACTTCTTCAATACGATAATGACCGATTTTCAAATTCTGCGGAAGGATTAAATATCCATCAGCATCGGTAAAATAGGATTTATGTACAATAGTAGTCGGATAGGTCGTTACCTGTTCTACATATTTCTCATTATCCATATCGTAAATCTTAAATTCTGTTCCAGCAGCCAGCACTGTTTTCTTTGTTTCATCGTCCTGTTTCGTGATTTTCAATTTGGCAGAAAACTCATCATCCAAAAGCACACGCCATACCTGCGGCTCTGTCGGCTTATGCTCTGTGATTCTTACAATAAAATCATCCACTGGTTTATAATTATGCGGTGTCGTTGTCTCTCTTACCACATAAGTTCCATATGGAAGTGGAATGGATACTGCATAGCCTTTTTTATCGGTAAAGATTTCAGTTGCCCCATTTTCTCCAAGTACCACCGGAGTAACGGAATCAAAGTCATAAGTTCCATCTTCTTTCACAGTTAAAGAAGATACCAGATAAGCAGTAAATCCTGCGCCTTCAAGAAGTGCTGCATCGGTATTCCCGTTATTTGCAGCCTTAATAATCTGGAACGGCTGCTTCTTGACCTGCTCTAAGGATGTACAGCTTCGTTCCACCACAGCCACTAAATCCCCTTCATAATCACAGACAAGATCATATTCATTTTTATCTGTCAGATAACCTGTCGGCGGTGTAATTTCTTTCACAAAATATTTACCGAGATACAGGTTTTCTGCAACTGCTTCCCCTTTTTCATTGGTTGTCAGTGATGCCACCTTATCCCCGGCTTTATAAATCACACCTGTTGCCCCATCCGGATGTACGATATCTTCACGTGCATACAAACCATATACTGCTTTTTCCAATGTGGCATCGCCCTGCGGTTCTGCTTTGTTTGTTTCTGCATCTTTTTTCTTCAGGAAAATCTTTGCTGTCACACGTTCATTTACAAATGTATGGGAGAAAGAAACGTCAGCTTCGCTGTCATTGGTATATGAAAATTTAAAAGAATATATATCTTCTTTATTTCTCTGATACCCGGACGGAGCCTGTTCTTCTTTTACATAGTAAGAATTTCCAATCGGAAGATCCGCTGTAAATATCGCTGTCCCATCCTCACCTGTGACTGCCTTTTCAATCAGAGAACCTTTCTTCACAACCACAATGCCGTCTGCGTTTACAATATCATTTCCGGCATACAAACCGAAAATACCGCCATCCAAAGGTTTTTCTGTATCCTTATCTTTCTTTACCACGGATACTTTTGCTTTCTGTCTGTCATTGATAAAAGTAGTCTCTGAAAATACCGCTTCTGCATTCTGCCCTGCATAAGATAACGTCACTGTCTTTTCTTCTTTTGCGTTATAAAAGTTTTCTGGTGCCTGCATTTCCTTCACAATATAAGTTCCGAGATGGAGATTTTTTAATACTGCCGCACCGTTATCTCCCGTTACCAGATGCTCTTTTACCAGCTCGCCTTTCTTATATACCTGTGCCCCATAAGCGGTCATTATATCCTCTCCTGCATATACAGAATAAACAGCACCTTTTTGTCGGCGTTTCTCATAGCGGAACACAATGCCTTTCTCGCTTAAATCTGCACCCGTCAATACCTGTCCCTCTTTATATACAGTGAGCTCTCCAAGCTGTTCTTTATCCGGAACAGTTACAGAAGTAGACTGATTTGCTACAAGTTTCACATTATATGCGGATGTATTGATACGATACCCGGTTGGTGCCGTAATCTCTTTTAAATATACCGTATCTTGTGTTTTCACAATTTCCACAGAGGCCGTACCGTTCTTATCTGTCTTTGGCATCTCCTTGATAAGCTGTGTACAGTTTTTATCTTTATAAATGCCGAACACTGCACCGGACAGTTTCGCATCCTCTTTTTCAGAATCTACTTTTACAACCTGAACTTTTGCAAGTTCCAGCCATGTAACCTGAAAAGAAGCCGTAGTTTCTTCCTCTATTCCCTCTCCAAAAACCAGTGCCAGATTTTGCGTATCGGAACCTGTGGTAATTTTATAAGCAGAATAATCCTTTGTTATGCTTCCTTTCATCTTTGCAGACCAGTTTTGTCCCACATCTTCCGTCTGGGTCAAACGGCGCTGAAAGAAAAAACGTTGTACCTCCTTTTACTACAACATCTGCCCCTGCATTGCTGATTTTTCCTGTGGATACGTTATGAAACTTTACGCCCTTTGGCAGTTTCATGGTAATGGACTGTCTGCTGTCTGCCTGAAACGTTACTTCTTTTGTTCTCTGGATATTTCCATCTACATAAGCAGTTACTTTGTCATCTGAAAATGCCATAGCCGCATCCGGGATTTCCGGCTGGCTGACCGCATAACTATATAATTCTTTTGCCAATGCGATTCCGGTATCATTCGCCCCATAAAAAGCATCTTCACTTCCCTCTGCATAGGATGCCGCAAGATGTGTCACGACAAATCTTTTTCCGGCTGAAAAATCGGGATATTTCTTATCAAAAAAACAATCCTCTCCGCTTGCATTTGTCCCATAATAACACACTTTGGACAATTCTTTGCCGTCTCCCAGTTTTGTAATTTCATATACTCCGCTGCCCGGTCCCGGCTTTGACGGCTGGATGCAGTATGCGGTTGCCGTCACGCTTCCAAACTTACGGTAAACGGACAAGTCAGGTAGGAACCCAGACCATAGTCTGCATAATAATACCAGCCGCCGGAACTTACCTCTACCTGTGATGAACGCAGCATTTTAGGATTGTATGCAGTAAAAGTAACCGTTTCTCCTTCCTCCAATGCCAAAAGGTCCACATTCCCTGCAATCATATGGTTTTTAAACTGTTCCATAACATCTAAAAGTTTCAGGCCACTTTCCTCATCATAAGTGTCCTGCCCTTTTAATGCTTCTAATGCCTGATTCAGTTCTGTTTCCGAAAGTTTTTTCTTATGCGAGTCCGTCTCGCCTTCCTCTGCATCCTCTCCCCCGGTCTGATCATTTCCGTCAGAATCCTGTGCATTTTTCTCTTTATGGATTTCCGCTGACGGCTCTCTTACCACAATATTTCTTTGCACATGATAAGACGGATGACCACTGACAGGCTCTACAAAATACACTGCATGATACGTATCTGCTTTATTTCCATCAAATGCCTGTCCATTCTGGTTCTTTGCCTCGTGGTACGTGACCTTTACTTTTTCCGGATGAATCTTCATTCCTGAGAAATCACTTTTCACGTCAAAACCCGTTCCTGCTTCTACTTCATAATCTTCCGCCGTTACAATCTCATCTTCAGCAAGGGCACCCTTTACTTTTTCCATGTCAGGATATTCTGCTTCGTAAGCCGCTGGCTCCGCTTCTGCCGCATAAGTGGTAACTGGCTGCATAATAGAAGAAATGATTGTCAATGCCGAGAGAAATCCCGATACGATTCTCTTTGATTTCCCTTTCATTCGCTAAGTACCTCTCTTTCTTTGTTTTTTGCCATTCTAATACTGTCCTGTTTCAAAAATTTTTCCTAAGTTCCCATATCTCTTTACCTCCTTTTTTACTTGTACTGCCCATAACAGTACATGAATACAGGGAACTTCCCTAAGCGGAACTTCCCTGCATGGTATCTACTGTTATACAGCCCGTAACCGGACTGTTTTTTATTGAGCGTTTTTCCTGTTCTCATCCTGAACCCGTTCCCTGCTCCGGTTTTCTTTCCGCAGCGTTTTCTCCGAAAGGTGGGCAGAATGCCCACTCCATGCCGGGTATCTATTCAGGCAGGCTATGAAATTATCAAGGTACATATAAAGGGATTTTTGAAATAAGAAAATACCCTCTCACTAATCGCAGGCTGGAGAGGGTAAAAATTGACCGTTTATAGAAATTTTTTGTTATATGGATTTCAAAGAATTGTCAGTGTGTTTTCTATCGCAACAAACACCAGCATTATTAAAGAGAATTGTTAAAACAACACTAGCGTATTTGATACAAAAAACGGGAGAGAACTGCATAAAAAAACAATTCTCTCCCGTAATCATTATTCACATTAATTTTTAATTAGCCCAATCAAGATATGTAGAATCAACCAATATACCTCTACTTTCCTTAAATGTGTCTACCAATGTACATTCTTTAGTATTCAGTCTCTTTTTTACATTCATTATATGAATATAACGTATTAAGATAATTATGGTATTTTATAGAATCAGTTTCTATTTCACCAACATCTATTCCATGAAGAATCGTAATATACATTTCAAGCATGGCACAATTACTATATAGTCTATCCGTATCATTATCATACACAACACAAAGAAAAGGTTCTAATGCATATCTGCTATGAAAATACAAATAGAAACTATGGCTTATTTCATTGTCTTTAACTATATAATATCTGACACATTTAAATTTTTAATTGGTAAAGTTTCCAACGTGGCACGTGTTATAGCGTCCATCTTTTGTATGGATACTTTTTGATATAAAACAAATTTTTTCATAAGAATTTCAAGAACATCTCTTGTTTTCTTATACGGTTTTACAATGCTGTTATTATATTCTCGTTTTAAGTCATTTATAAACGATTCTGTCTCTGGATTTATTAAAACTTTTTTACACATCAACCCATCCACCTATTTCATTAAATTTAATCCAATAATCTTCGTTGTAAAAATAGCATCGGAGATTATTTGTTGAAATATATACACTTTCTTCAGTGTCAGGAATCACGCAAGTACCTATTGAACGATATCCTTGTGTTGCAGATAATCCATCAATAAGAAAACCTTTACTATAATATTGTGAATCACCTACAATATATAGGTTATCAGCCCTTAACGCTTGAACCGCATTAGAACCTTGCCAACGAATATAAATCGTATATAAGGTAGGAATTCCACCAGTTCTTCCACTCAGGACACATGTTACCGTTGTAAAGCCACTACGAAGTTGCCCTGAATAGTTACCGTTTTCATCCAAAAACAGACGTCCATCAAATGTCGTAGAAGGTCCATCGAGAGACATTATATCAGCATTCGTATTTGTCTCTATGTCGGAAGCAAATACTGTTTCAAAATTTATCGACAACAACAAACAACAAGCCAAAAATATGCTCATTACTTTTCTAATTTTTTTCATATCCATCTTTATATGGTTTTTATTAAATCTGAACATTATCGCTACCTCCAATCGTAGAATTATCAGTTGTTATTCTTTACATTAAGCATACGTATATTTATCTTTTTCAAAGAAAATAACCTACTGAACAAATTTTAATGTATCAAAGTCAATCTCTGGTACCGTAACTGCTCTTCCTGCACTTTGGGCAGCACTTAAATAGATATAGTCATTCACGATCCATCCCGGATAACCGATTGAGCTGTCAGACACCTGCCACCAAATATAGTTTTCATTCAAAGAATAATTATCATTTAACAAAACCCAATCTTTTCTGGTTTCATACAATAACCCATTAATTACTCCGGAAGTGCTCGGTGTGCTTCTTAAACGAACACCATTTCCTTTTACATATGCGAGATAGTAATATTCTTTTGACTTCATCAGTGTCTTCACATCTGGATTTTCTTCCCAGATTTTTTCAATCTCATTCTGATCTGTGATAATTTCAAGATCGGCAAATACTTCGTTTTGGTCTAAATACTTTTGAATTCTGGGATTCTCTGAAACAATTTCATTAATGGTTTCTTTGTCAGTCACAACTTCTAAATTTGCAAAGGGCTCTTTAACTTTCTCTGCCGCAAATGCAGTCACAGAACTGGTTACTACAACACAACAACAAATGAATAAACCACATAAACGCTTAATTTTTCTCATATTTCTTCCTCCTAATGTGGTGCATGTGAATATGCAAACTGCCAATCAGAAAGACTCTTTAGAGCAGCGCCACAGCATTTGCACATAATAACTCTTTTGGTATAGACCCAGCATTCAGTAGGACTTACTTTCGCATGACCATAAAGAGTTGTCTTAACCTGATTGCATGGAATATGCGTACAGGAAGCTCTTAATTTTTATCTGAGACAATGTTTACCTCTTTATCAACATCCAACTGTTCCATAAAAGAATCTGCTATTTCCTCTGATACGCTAACTTCCTCGCCATTTTCATTAAAAAATGAAACTTCAACCTTTTCCGGCTCCTGTTCTGCTGCTGAAACACTAATCGTCGGCACCAAAATCAGTCCACATACTAATAATATGCTCCATATTTTTTGATTGTTTTCATATTCTTCCTCCGTTTTATATTTTTTTAACATTTCAACACTACACTGTCCATCTCTCTTTTCCAATATCAATGTAATTCTTTCGACCATTTTTCCGTCATAATTACATACTTCAATATTTAGTGTTGAACTGTCAGTTTCTGGTATTTTAATAACATTCCCGTCCTGATCTCTGAAATTTATACTATTCATTCCATCTGGCATCCAAAAAATCTTATTTCCATTTCTGAAAATATTATCAGCATTCAAGTTTTGTTCATTTTCTATCGTATAATATCTGCTTCCTTCTTCCACACTCATTTCCAGAACATACCCATATCCCAATGGAGTTCTTTGTTTTTCCAAGTTTACTCTCTCATTTAGTCTTAATTGCACCATTTTATCCCCAGTTGCCGCATAAACTACTAAATCAGGAGATTGCAGGTAATAATTTACAGAAAACATTATCATCATAGCTAATGCAACTACTGCTACACGATAATATCCTCTCATAAGAACTTTTTTTTCTTCTTTGGGATTCAATTCTCTTTTTGTATGCTATAAAGAGTTTTCTCTCATTCTGCTCTGTCAGCACAATATCATCTGCTAATTTTGATATATTCTCTAATTTTTTTTCCAATTTATCATGTCCCTCACTTTCATATTTTCTTTTAATCTTTTTCTTGACCCGTTCTAGTTTTTCTTCCTACTTGTCACTCTCTGAAACCTTCGAACATATCAGTCAATCTCCTTGCAAGAATAGCCTTCTATATAATAAAGAATTAGTACTTCTTTATCCTTTGCATTTAATGTCATCAATGTATCCATAATTCCTGTTTCTTCAGGTTTATGGTAATGTAGTGCAAGAGTTTCGTAATCTACCGTTGGATGCATCCTTCTGAAACGGAGTATGTTTTTACAAATATTAATATTAACTCTTGTCAGCCATGCTCTTTCATGGCTTTCGTCATTAAAGTCCTTTTTTGTATTTAAATATTTCAAAAATGATTCCTGCACTGCATCATAAGCATCCTCTTCGCTACACAGCATAATAATTGATATTTTATACAACAGTTTACAATATTTATTAAAAATCTGATCAGCATTTCTTTTCATCTTTTTTTTCTCCTCATATATATCACACATATAATACATAATTGGTGACACCTAAACCAAAAAAGCAAAAAAATATTTAACCACCTGCTACTCACCAAAGATTTTTCCATTCTTCTGCTTGTATTCTATATCATAATTATAGAAGCTAACTTCGGATACATAAACAGCTTTGTAAACTGACAGCTCTTCCCACCAATTTACAAAGCTGTTTTCATTTCATATACGTTGTCTTATACTGATACTATAACTTTAAATTTATATGATTTTAGAACAATTTTCCACTATTTTAATTGAAATAAATACATCCTCCCTCAATTCCAAGTTCTTTCATTATATTTTTAAGTGTCTTCAAAATTCGTTTTTTTCTGTTCTGTATTGTTTTACGGCTACATCCACAAATTTGTGCCGCTTCTTTCACTGTAACCTCTTCAAAAATAACAGATAAATCAGATATGCCTCCTGTTCCGGTAACTGTTCTAAACTCTCCTTCAATTTTTTCAGGCATTCACTGCGTACTGCCATCTCCTCCGGCTGTCCTTCCTGCGATATAGAAGTTTTTGCAAAACTGCCTTCCTGCACCACATCAAGACTGCAAACACCGTATTTCTGTTTCTGTTCCTGCTGGTATTTTTCCCTTCTCCGGGACTGATACCATTCCAGATAAACCTCCCTGGTTACTTCCACAAGTGTTTCGTTTTCTGTCCGCAAAATATAATTTTTTCGTTCTTTCGGCTTCTTTCCACGCATATCTTCTTTCCTCCCACTATCTTATCTCTTTTCGATTGCAGCCACCTGACCGTACATCTGCATAATATCTCCGCATCCTGTTCATCGCCCTTGACAGGGTTCTGGACACCGCAGACGGAGAAATTCCCAATTCTTTTGACAGTTCATTCTGTGTTTTTTGATGAAAGAAACATCCGTAAAATACCCTTTTCTGCAGTTCCGTCAAAACCTCAAATATTTCATTTACAGACTCTCTGCCAACCAGCATCTCCAATGGAGACTTTTCTTCTGTCTGAAGCATTCCCCATTCTTCCGAAACATCACTGTATGAGATTGTCCAGCCCTGTTCTTTCGATTCCTGATTACGACTCAAACGGTCTTCTCCTTCCAATACCAGACGGATATACCACTCCCTTTGATTAAAAAACTCTTCCGAAATACAGTCCGCCTGTTCCGCATTGTATTGATATTCCCCACAAAAACAAATCGGAAATACCGTAGTGAACCGACTAACCTGATACAACGCATAGCCATTTTGAAATGCCAAGATTTCTGTCTCACAACCCATGCTCTTTTTGGCAATGACCGTTCCATATTCTTTTAATTTTTTTGCAGTTGGAATTTTCATGCCGGATATGGGACATCTACGATCTGTTTTAATTCCTGTAATGTCAGCATAACTACCACCTCTTCCGGGTGGCAGAAAATAAAAACATCACAGACGAAAAAACAGTAAAAGACAGCTCCCGGCACACCCGTTTTTTTTTAACGGGAGCCTGAAACTCCTTTTACTGCCACATAAATTTCTTATGCTTTATTTTGTTCTGATAATTCCGGCTGTGAAGCAGCCACTTCATTATCCCTGCTATCTTCCTTTTTCTCCGAAAAAACAGAGAAATCGCCCATTGCATCATATGGGCATCTTTGTCTGTATGCAAGGCACTCTTCCCTTGTCATATCCTGCCTCCTTTCTGTCCGCATCTGTTCTCTTTCCTGACTTAAAGTTTAACAACATTGGCTTTCCATTACCTCATCAGATATGGGGATATTTCTAAATATTCCCACCATATCTGTTGAATTTCTACAATTCCGTACCAAATCCCTCAATCAACACTTCCATTGTCTTTTCCAAAATTTTCTGTTCTTTCCGTTTCAGTTTTTTCGCACGACAAATCAAATCATACAGACGATGGTTTTCTTCTTCCTTACATTCCCCCAATTAGTGTTCCTGCATCGGTTTTCAGAATCACCGCCAGCTTCCTGAATATCTCAATAGACATTGCTGTCTGTCCTCCCTCAATCCTGCTGATCGTGTTTGGGGCTGATACCTGTTTTTTCTGCTAATACTTCCTGTGATAAGTGAATTTCCTGCCGCCTTTTGCGAATACGGTTTCCTAAGTCAATCAAATCCTGCGATTCCGCACGATTACCCAACACACATCCTCCTTTACTTTGCGACACCGTGTCGCAAGGTTTTTCTTAAAAAGGGCAAAAAAGCAGCCAATATTTTTTACGCATTGGCTGCTTTTCACACTCTATATTCTATTTTTTATACTTTGTTTTTTCTCTTTGAAATCATGTTCTAAATGCTTTTCTCACTATCCACAAACCACCATATCCAATACTCTTTAACAGATATGTTCCCACCATAAGCAAACGCCATGTCAAAACCACGCTGCCTATCATTCCTCCTATCAGCAGATTAAAAGCAAACATTCCAACAGTACCGCCTATATCAAACCCTTTTGGAATCATCCAGAAATACATTTTTTGTATGCCAAAGGGAATCCCTGAAACTATCCACAATTTCCGGTAATCACACACACCGTTTTCCACACAAAACAGATAAACAATAAACATTACCACAGCTATCCCTAAAAGCGGAACTGCCACATTCTCCAAAAATTCTTTTCTTCTCATCCGTTTTATCCTCCTCCATACATATCGTGATTCACTTCTGCTCTGTAATAATTTTCTATGGTCATGGTTGAATTGTAGAGTGTTGTCAGAAGATACGCCCGGATATTTCCTACCTTGCTGGTATTCTTCTCAAGGCAGCCAACGACATATTCAATATGCCCATGTTCCACCTTCATAAAGCGGTTCTTCACAATCACCACAGGCTTGTCCACTCCGCCAATGCGAACAGTGCTGTTATCCGGCATGACCATAACCTCTACCATCAGTTCCACAAGTTCATCCACTTCCTCCTGTTGTCGATACCTGCTGTCCTCAAAACACTCATACGAAATATTTTCCCTGATAATTTTCCGATAGGCTTCCATCTCTTCCACCATATCTATCATTCCTGCTGTTTTCCTCACTGATAGATGAGAAAGATTAGATAAGATATTATCTGTCTCGTTAAAATCAGTTTCACTACTCTCAGTGTCACTATACTCATTTTCACTAAAATCAGTATTGTTAATATCAGTATTATTAGATTGTGATTTTGGACATTCAGGAGTTGTGATTTTCACTATTCCAGAATTGTGATTTTCATCATTCTTGAATTGTGATTCTGCACATTCTTGAATTGTGGTTTTCATCATTCCAGAATTGTGATTTTCATCATTCTTGAATTGTGATTTTGGACATTCCTGAATTGTGGTTTTCACAACTCTTGAATTGTGATTTTCACAATTCTGTGTATTTACAGGCTTTTCCGGCTCTTTTTCTTCCTTTTCAGGCTGTTTGACCATAAAATTCTTCACATAAATCACGTTGGGTTTCCCCAATCCAAGCCGCCTTTTTTCCACCAGGCCAATGCCTTTTCACTATCCAGTTCCTTTAATAACCGCACTGCCTTCTGTGTGCCACAGTTCATAAGCTCCGCAATTTCTTCCACAGTAAAAATAATGTATACCCTGTCCTCTTCATCGAACCAGCGATTTTTAATACTCAGGCTCATACGGTCCAGCAACAGACCGTATAAAACCTTTGCTTCGCAGGAAATAGTTTTGAAGCATTCTGCGGTAAATAAAATTTTCGGAATCCGGTAAAAGGTATACTGTTCCGCTTCCATTCCATGAAAATAATCAAACTGTATCTCCTGCATCTTCCTGTTCCTCCTTCCCTTTCTTCTTTCTCCACTGTTCCAACAGCGTATAAATTACTTCCTCAACCTGCTCTTTTGTATAGGCTGGCGGAAAATACGAGCGTACCTTCTTTGCCGAAAGAGTTACCTTTGTTTCTGCTTCCTTTTTCTGCAATAAAACAGAATAGATAATTCCCTGATTCAACGTCTTTTCCCTGCTATGATTCTTGAATAACTCCGCCTGTTTATCTGTTACCGTCAAAACTGCATTATCTATTGCCTCTAACACCCATTCCTGTTCTTCTACCGTCAGAAAAGAAAGTTTCTCTCCCGCTTTCATGGAAAGTCTTTTATTGTCTACATAGTCTAATAATCTGGAAATAAGGAATGATAGACGGATATACCGCTGAACCGTCCTTCCGCTTTCGCCAGCAGCTTCTCCTACCAGATCAGCCGTATGCTTCTCTCCCTTGCTTCCCTGATGTTTCATGGCTTCATATTTCATTTTATAAGCATGGGCTTTCTCACTGGGCAGAATATCTTCCCTCTGGATGTTCGTATCCACCATTATCACCGTAGCAGTATCATCATCCATTTCCCGGATAATTACTGGCATCTCTTCCATTCCTGCCAGTTCACACGCCCGCCATCTGCGGTGCCCTGCCACCATCTCATACTCACCATCACCATACGGACGTACAATTCCCGGCATCAGTATTCCATATCGTTTTACACTTTCCACAGTCTCCTGCATTTTTTCATCATCCAATACCCGGAATGGATGGTCTTTGAAGGTGTGAAAAAGACGAATCGGAACGGATACAATCTTCTCTTCTGCCGTTACTTCACTACTGCCAAATAAATCATCATAAGAAGTCAGCTTTATCTTTTCTGCGCTCTTACTCTTCATCATCCAACACCTCCCCTGTCAGATAGTGATAGCCCTCTGCCACAATTCCTTTCGGGTCATGGAGATAGATGCTTTTTCCCTCTGCGGTAGTTTCAGCCGCCCTTACAGACATCGGTATGCAATTTGCAAAAATATGTATTTTGTTTCCGTACACCTCTCGAATCTGAGCCGCAATATCCTTTGCGAAATTTGTCCTGCGGTCTACTTTTGTGAACAAAATCCCCATGATAGAAAGCTCCGGATTCAGTTTTCTGTGTACCCGCCCTATTGTCTTAATAAGCTGCTGTAACCCTTTAACCGGAAGATAAGCCGCTTCTACCGGAATCAATACCCTGTCAGCCGCCACCAATGCGTTAATGGTAATCATACCAAGTGAGGGCATACAGTCAATCAGGATATAATCATACTGTTTTTTTATCCCACATATATACTGCCGCAATACCATTTCCCGACTCATGACATTCACAAGGGAAGTCTCCAATCCTGCAAGTTCAATATTGGCAGGGATAAAATCCACCCCTTCTTCATGATGGATAATTCCTTCTCCCGGCTCCGGTTCCTTGTCATTGATAAGTTTTTCCATAATATTGACCAGTGTCTCATCCAGCTCGTCCGGTTCCTGAATCCCAAGACTGACCGCCATGCTTCCCTGTGCATCTGCTTCAATCAGAAGCACTTTTTTCCCTTCCCTTGCAAGACCGATTCCTAAATTCACACAGGTAGTTGTCTTTCCGACACCACCTTTTTGGTTTGCGACTGCGATTACTCTACACATACTTTCTTCCTGCCTTTCTCCTGTCATGCTTTACTGCATGGTATTTTCTCTTTTCTCTATTTCTGCGTATACACGAAAATATTTGTTTGTTCCTTTATTTGCAAACGGTTTCGATACTCCAAGCACCCGGATTTTCGGGTGCTGTTCCAAAAGTTTCCCAAACCACTGTATATCCTTAACTGTTCCCTGTAATCTAACCTTCAGCATATGAATCCTCCCAATCCCGATAAAAACAATACTCCGGATAACGGATTTTGACTGCCTCCCAAAAGTACCTTGCATAGCCACAGCAGAATAAATCACTGACCGAATATTCCCTGCATTCATCTACCTGTCTGTCACTGTCTCCTTCATAATCATAAACACTGGGAGTACCGTCACAATATAGGTTAAATGCCAGCCGTATAATCCTTACGCTGCCGCTTGTCTGCCAGCCTTCATGCAGGCATTCCGTTTTCACGTATCCTGTCTTAAAATCGTATATCTGTTCTGCGTTTTCTCTTGTATCCCGGTCAATTCCAAGACAATACACCAATGCCTTGTGGTATACATCCTGATATCTGCACTTTGGCAGATAGGTGTAATAAAATTTTTCGTGCTCCTTATTTTTGAAAGTAATTGTGCGAGTAGTATCTTTACCTGCTCTTAACGCTGTGTTATTTGCCATTTTAATTTCCTCCTGTTTTTTTGTACATGACCGTAACAAAAAGACACTCTTCTAAAATTTCTCTTAGAAAAGTGTCCTCATAATGTAAAAATATTGATTTCATTTTGCATGGACTATTTAAAATCATTTATTATAGCCCATTTAAGGAGGTTTTATTTGTCGTACCTTTGTCGTACTCTACATCAAAAAGCCTACATTTTTTAATCCTTTATCGGATTTTTAATACAGCTTTGCACCAGCCGGAATATGTTCA
>ENA-OQCX01000768-OQCX01000768.1-human-gut-metagenome-genome-assembly--contig:-NODE-768-length-16227-cov-2.891615_pt1 | contig 16227 bp, 27 predicted proteins | sample MGYA00242762_ERZ504587 | MGnify/ENA primary metagenome ERZ504587 (study PRJEB26092, sample SAMD00036337) | human gut metagenome | host: Homo sapiens | study: EMG produced TPA metagenomics assembly of... | reverse complement strand
CCAAGCTGCCGCCCTTCCTTCTTGGCCAGGGTGATGCCTTCCCGCTGGCGCTCCCGTATCAAGCCCGCTCGAATTGCGCGAAGGCCCCGAGCATTTGAAACATCAGCGTCTGCATGGGGTTCGCCTCCCCGGCCTCAAAAGTCAGGCTTTCCTTAAGAAAACGTACAGACACGCCCTTTGCTGTCAATTCCCGGACCAGGCGTTGCAGGTCCTCCAGGTTCCGCGCCAGGCGGTCAATGCTGTGGACAACAAGCGTATCCCCGTCCCGCAGATACTCCAGGCAGGCGGCGAGCTGTGGCCGCTTTATGTCCTTGCCGCTGGCCTTGTCTTCAAAAATCTTGTCCAGGCCCATGCCGTCAAGCTGCCGTTCCGTATTCTGGTCCAGGGTACTTACCCGGATATAGCCGATTTGCGAACCCATCTTGCCACCTCCCGTGAGTGTGCGCGTTTCGTGTAACAAAATCTCTATTACCTTTCGATAAAAGTGTCAAGAAAATTATTTTTCAAGTTTTTGTTACACGGGAAAACCGCGATTTCCCGTTACCCCTGCCGTGTATCAAAAGGTGTACCTTTTTTGACGCACAAATCATGGTCACAACTTTCTGCCGGCGACGACAGAAACTCCCGGCACGAATCATGGCCACAACTTCTGCCGACGGCGACAGAAACTCCCGGGCACGAATCACCTATCGATTAGATATGGGGTCTGAAGGCCAATAGAACGAAAACGTACGTTAGTGAAGTAACTGTCTGATATATCGAAACATAATGTACATTGGAAAACGCCATCAAAACGGTGTCTTTTTAATCGAAAATTGGCACTTAACGGACTTTCTTGTCTACTAATCGATTTTTCAGACGATAATTTTCCTCTTACCGTACGTTTTCGTACGGTTGGACCTCAAACCCCTTTGAGCGTGGCAAGCTGCACAAAGGGATAGGGCGGCACCAGAGAAAAATCACTCAGGGTCAATGCCAGCGCTTCGTTAATACAGATGTAGGTGTTCCACAGGGTAGCCAGCAGCATCCTGCGATGCAGATCCGGAACATAATGGTGCAGGGCGCTGACTTCCGGTGCCAGCAGATATTTTGGCAGTTTGCCTTGGATCAGAGCCATCTGACGCAGGGCTAGTGCAGCCGGATAGTCAATAGCTACCGGCAGCGGTGCGGACTGTTGTAACTCAGAATAAGAAATGAGGCCGCTCATGGCGTTGACTCTCAGTCATAGTATCGTGGTATCACCGGTTGGTTCCACTCTCTGTTGCGGGCAACTTCAGCAGCACGTAGGGGACTTCCGCGTTTCCAGACTTTACGAAACACGGAAACCGAAGACCATTCATGTTGTTGCTCAGGTCGCAGACGTTTTGCAGCAGCAGTCGCTTCACGTTCGCTCGCGTATCGGTGATTCATTCTGCTAACCAGTAAGGCAACCCCGCCAGCCTAGCCGGGTCCTCAACGACAGGAGCACGATCATGCGCACCCGTGGCCAGGCCCAACGCTGCCGAGATGCGCCGCGTGCGGCTGTTGGAGATGGCGGACGCGATGGATATGTTCTGCCAAGGGTTTGGTTTGCGCATTCACAGTTCTCCGCAAGAATTGATTGGCTCCAATTCTTGGAGTGGTGAATCCGTTAGCGAGGTGCCGCCGGCTTCCATTCAGGTCGAGGTGGCCCGGCTCCATGTACCGCGACGCAACGCGGGGAGCAGACAAGGTATAGGGCGGCGCCTACAATCCATGCCAACCCGTTCCATGTGCTCGCCGAGGCGGCATAAATCGCCGTGAAGATCAGCGGTCCAATGATCGAAGTTAGGCTGGTAAGAGCCGCGAGCGATCCTTGAAGCTGTCCCTGATGGTCGTCATCTACCTGCCTGGACAGCATGGCCTGCAACGCGGGCATCCCGATGCCGCCGGAAGCGAGAAGAATCATAATGGGGAAGGCCATCCAGCCTCGCGTCGCGAACGCCAGCAAGACGTAGCCCAGCGCGTCGGCCGCCATGCCGGCGATAATGGCCTGCTTCTCGCCGAAACGTTTGGTGGCGGGACCAGTGACGAAGGCTTGAGCGAGGGCGTGCAAGATTCCGAATACCGCAAGCGACAGGCCGATCATCGTCGCGCTCCAGCGAAAGCGGTCCTCGCCGAAAATGACCCAGAGCGCTGCCGGCACCTGTCCTACGAGTTGCATGATAAAGAAGACAGTCATAAGTGCGGCGACGATAGTCATGCCCCGCGCCCACCGGAAGGAGCTGACTGGGTTGAAGGCTCTCAAGGGCATCGGTCGACGCTCTCCCTTATGCGACTCCTGCATTAGGAAGCAGCCCAGTAGTAGGTTGAGGCCGTTGAGCACCGCCGCCGCAAGGAATGGTGCATGCAAGGAGATGGCGCCCAACAGTCCCCCGGCCACGGGGCCTGCCACCATACCCACGCCGAAACAAGCGCTCATGAGCCGAAGTGGCGAGCCCGATCTTCCCCATCGGTGATGTCGGCGATATAGGCGCCAGCAACCGCACCTGTGGCGCCGGTGATGCCGGCCACGATGCGTCCGGCGTAGAGGATCCACAGGACGGGTGTGGTCGCCATGATCGCGTAGTCGATAGTGGCTCCAAGTAGCGAAGCGAGCAGGACTGGGCGGCGGCCAAAGCGGTCGGACAGTGCTCCGAGAACGGGTGCGCATAGAAATTGCATCAACGCATATAGCGCTAGCAGCACGCCATAGTGACTGGCGATGCTGTCGGAATGGACGATATCCGCAAGAGGCCCGGCAGTACCGGCATAACCAAGCCTATGCCTACAGCATCCAGGGTGACGGTGCCGAGGATGACGATGAGCGCATTGTTAGATTTCATACACGGTGCCTGACTGCGTTAGCAATTTAACTGTGATAAACTACCGCATTAAAGCTTATCGATGATAAGCTGTCAAACATGAGAATTCGCGAATGAACAAGCTCCAACGCGAGGCCGTGATCCGAACCGCGCTCGAACTGCTTAACGACGTGGGCATGGAAGTCTAACGACGCGCCGACTGGCTGAGCGCCTCGGGGTGCAACAGCCAGCGCTCTACTGGCATTTCAAGAACAAGCGTGCGTTGCTCGACGCACTTGCCGAAGCCATGCTGACGATAAATCACACGCATTCGACGCCAAGGGATGACGACGACTGGCGTTCGTTCCTGAAGGGCAATGCATGCAGTTTTCGACGGGCGTTGCTCGCTTATCGCGATGGCGCGCGTATTCATGCCGGGACGCGGCCAGCCGCGCCGCAGATGGAAAAAGCCGACGCGCAGCTTCGCTTCCTTTGCGATGCTGGCTTTTCGGCAGGTGACGCGACCTATGCGTTGATGGCAATCAGCTACTTCACCGTCGGCGCTGTTCTTGAGCAGCAAGCTAGCGAGGCAGACGCGAGGAGCGGGGCGAAGATCAGTTGACCACCTCAGCGTCTACGATGCCGGCGCGCCTACAGAGCGCGATGAAAATCGTCTACGAAGGCGGTCCGGACGCGGCATTCGAGCGAGGCCTGGCTCTCATCATCGGCGGTCTTGAACGGAGTGCTTGCGCAATCTCGCTCCTTTAGGGGCGAGTCAAGCAAGTGGTTTCTACTCTTTTCTTTGCTTCAACGCTTGTGATGTCTTCATGGCTTTTTCGCTGGGCGGTTCGTTCTGGTTGTTGATGTACTCCCGAACAACATCGAGGGCAACCCCTCCGCAAGAAACCACACAGTAGCTTGGCGACCAGAAATGGTTGCCCCAAAGCATTGTTTTTACCCTGTCCCAATACTCTCGCCGGATCATGTAAGACGATTTACCTTTTAACTTGCTGACTAAATTTGAGATTGCCAATTTTGGATGTACGGACACCATCATATGGATGTGATCGTCCTCTCCACCAAACTCCAGTAGCTCACAATCCATCTGCTCACAAGTCTCTTTCATTATTGCCTCAGTCCGTTCAAGCATTTCTTTGGTAAAAACACCACGACGATACTTTGTAACAAAGACTAGATGAACGTTGTTTTTAAAAATGCAGCTTCTACCTGTTCTCCAATCGTACATTATAACCACATGCTAGATTGACAAAGTTTAAGTAAGTGTAATAATTTCAGGTGTAAATAGCAAATAAACGGACATCATGTTAACTGGCATCAAGCTACGCGCTAACCCGACATCTCACCAAAAACTGATCTTGAGTCAGTGGATGGGGTGCGCTCGTAGTATCTGGAATGCCAAGGTAGAAGAAGAGCGTTATTACCGAACCTATGCCCGTAAATATTGCACCATCGGAACTTACGCGCCCATCGACCAGACCACTTCACAATTCAAATCCAAAGAGCTTTCTCCGTGGCTAAGTGAATGCCCTAGTCAAATCTTGCGTAATAGCGCGGTTAACTGGTATCAAACTTATCAGAAATTCATGAGCGGGAAATGCGGCAGGCCAAAGCGAAAACCTAAAACGGACAAAGGAAGCATTTATCTTACCCGTGAAGTGTTCCGTTTCGACCATTGCGATGACGGCAACGTGCGCCTGTTTATTGGGACAAAGACCAACAATATCGGTTATCTGTCCTTTAAGGCACATGGCAAATTTGAGATCCCAAACTCGCTTTATGTGAGAAAAGAGCGCGGCCACTATTATGTGTCATTCTGCTATGAGCAAGGACAGCCTGATCGCAAACTAAGTACCAATGAAGAGCACTTAGCTTTTCTGCAAGGGGCGACCAGAGAATATCTGGAAGAGCACACCATGGGTGTTGACCGAGGCGTGGCGATCCCCGTTACTGCGTGGCATGAACACCGACAACGCCCGCAAAGTGCCTGCCGATGCCCCGACCGGACTTCATCAAGCCGCGCTGGCAGAAGCTGGTGATGACTGACGCGGGTATCGACCGGCGCTACTACGAGCTGTGCGCGCTGTCCGAGCTGAAGAACTCGCTGCGCTCGGGCGACATCTGGGTGCAGGGATCGCGCCAGTCAAGGACTTCGAGGACTACCTGGTGCCGCCCGCGAAGTTCGCCAGCCTCAAGCAGTCCAGCGCATTGCCGCTGGCCGTGGCCACCGACTGCGACCAGTACCTGCACGACCGCCTGACGCTGCTTGAAGCGCAGCTTGCCACGGTCAACCGCATGGCAGCGGCCAACGACCTGCCGAATGCGATCATCACCGAGTCGGGCCTGAAGATCACGCCGCTGGATGCGGCGGTACCCGACACCGCGCAGGCGCTGATCGACCAGACAGCATGATCCTGCCACACGTCAAGATCACCGAACTGCTGCTCGAAGTCGATGAGTGGACGGGCTTCACCCGCCACTTCACGCACCTGAAATCGGGCGATCTGGCCAAGGACAAAAATCTGCTGTTGACCACCATCCTGGCCGACGCGATCAACCTGGGCCTGACCAAGATGGCCGAGTCCTGCCCCGGCACGACCTACGCCAAGCTCGCCTGGCTACAAGCCTGGCATACCCGCGACGAAACCTATTCGACAGCGCTGGCCGAGTTGGTGAACGCCCAATTCCGGCATCCCTTCGCCGAACACTGGGGCGACGGCACCACGTCATCGTCGGACGGCCAGAACTTCCGAACCGGGAGCAAGGCCGAGAGTACCGGTCACATCAACCCGAAATATGGCAGCAGCCTGGGCGAACCTTCTACACCCATATATCCGACCAGTACGCGCGTTCCACACCAAGGTGGTCAATGTCGGCGTGCGCGACTCGACCTATGTACTTGACGGCCTGCTGTACCACGAGTCCGACCTGCGCATCGAGGAACACTACACCGACACGGCAGGCTTCACCGATCACGTCTTTGCCTGATGCATCTCCTGGCTTCCGCTTTGCGCCGCGCATCCGTGACCTGGGCGACACCAAGCTGTTCATCCCCAAGGGGGATACCGCCTATGACGCGCTCAAACCGATGATTAGCAGCGACAGGCTGAACATCAAGGCTATTCGTGCCCACTGGGATGAAATTCTGCGGCTGGCGACCTCGATCAAGCAGGGCACGGTGACAGCCTCGCTGATGCTTCGGAAACTCGGCAGCTATCCGCGCCAGAACGGCTTAGCCATCGCCCTGCGCGAGCTGGGGCGCATCGAACGCACGCTGTTCATCCTGGACTGGTTGCAAAGCGTGGAGCTGCGCCGCCGCGTCCACGCTGGACTGAACAAGGGCGAAGCGCGCAACGCGCTGGCCCGCGCCGTATTCTTCAACCGTCTGGGCGAAATCCGCGACCGCAGCTTCGAGCAGCAGCGCTACCGGGCCAGCGGCCTCAACCTGGTGACGGCGGCCGTCGTGTTGTGGAACACGGTCTATCTGGAGCGCGCAGCACATGCGTTGCGTGGCAACGGGCATGCTGTCGATGACGCGCTATTGCAATACCTGTCGCCGCTCGGCTGGGAACACATCAACCTGACCGGCGATTACCTCTGGCGCAGCAGCGCAAGATCGGCGCGGGCAAGTTCAGGCCGCTACGACCGTTGCAACCGGCTTAGCGTGCTTTATTTTCCGTTTTCTGAGGCGACCCCAAGGTCGCGATAGCTGATCGGATAGCGACAATACCAGCGCACCGCCCACAGGATCACATCACCCTGGAAATGGCGCCACTTGAAATCCGTCATCGTTCCGTCCGTCCAATCTCCGCCAAGCATGCTCAAGCTTCACGATTTTTGCAACAGAGCCCACACGAGTATTGAGCATAGTCGAGATTGGTGCAGATCACTTCTGATATTGAACTGTCAGGAGCTGGCTGCACAACAGCCATTACGCCCAATCAACTGGTGCAGTCGTCTTCTGAAAATGACATTTGGTATCTCTCATAAACGGATGTTTTTGAGAGAACTATCTTCGGCCTTCACACGCACGAAAGGCGGCGAAGCTCCGCCGTTAATCCGTCCGCCGGAGATCTCGCCCAGGCAGGCTGAAGGCCGAGCAAGCCTGACAGGCCCGAAAAGCCCGGCACGGCGTCGGCGGCGATGACGGCGGCGGCATTATCCAGTTGATGATGGAAGTGGAGGATATCGACAACCTCTCGCGCAACCAAGACATCGCGGTCGGACTGCAAGTGATCTTGAAGCCACGGGCCCGTCCCACCCCGACATGGACCTCGATGCCCGAACGGACGTTAGATTTCGAGTTCTAGGCGTCTGCGATGAAGGTTGGATCCAGCCGGGATTGAAAGTGTCGACGTGGGTGAATCCGAGCCGCTCGTATAGGCCACGCAGGTTCGGGTGCAGTCGAGCCGCAGCTTGGCGCACCCCTGCGTTCGCGCGGCATGGCGGCAAGCTCGATCAGCGCGGAGCTGACACCCCGGCCCGCATGTGTCCGTCGCACCGCGAGCTTGTGCAGATATGCGGCCTCCCCCTTGAGGCGTCGGGCCAGAACTCGGGATCCTCGGCCGACAAGGTGCAACAGCCGACGATGCCGTCGCTGCAACTCGCGACTAGGAGCTCGGATCTCAGGACGAAGGTCTCCGCGAATGTCCGGTCGATCCGCGCGACGTCCCAGGCGGGCGTTCCCTTGGCGGACATCCACGCCGCAGCGTCGTGCATCAGCCGCACAACCTCGTCGATATCACCCGAGCAGGCGATCCGAACGTTCGGAGCTCCTCGCTGTCCATTCGCTCCCCTGGCGCGGTATGAACCGCCGCCTCATAGTGCAGTTTGATCCTGACGAGCCCAGCATGTCTGCGCCCACCTTCGCGGAACCTGACCAGGGTCCGCTAGCGGGCGGCCGGAAGGTGAATGCTAGGCATGATCTAACCCTCGGTCTCTGGCGTCGCGACTGCGAAATTTCGCGAGGGTTTCCGAGAAGGTGATTGCGCTTCGCAGATCTCCAGGCGCGTGGGTGCGGACGTAGTCAGCGCCATTGCCGATCGCGTGAAGTTCCGCCGCAAGGCTCGCTGGACCCAGATCCTTTACAGGAAGGCCAACGGTGGCGCCCAAGAAGGATTTCCGCGACACCGAGACCAATAGCGGAAGCCCCAACGCCGACTTCAGCTTTTGAAGGTTCGACAGCACGTGCAGCGATGTTTCCGGTGCGGGGCTCAAGAAAAATCCCATCCCCGGATCGAGGATGAGCCGGTCGGCAGCGACCCCGCTCCGTCGCAAGGCGGAAACCCGCGCCTCGAAGAACCGCACAATCTCGTCGAGCGCGTCTTCGGGTCGAAGGTGACCGGTGCGGGTGGCGATGCCATCCCGCTGCGCTGAGTGCATAACCACCAGCCTGCAGTCCGCCTCAGCAATATCGGGATAGAGCGCAGGGTCAGGAAATCCTTGGATATCGTTCAGGTAGCCCACGCCGCGCTTGAGCGCATAGCGCTGGGTTTCCGGTTGGAAGCTGTCGATTGAAACACGGTGCATCTGATCGGACAGGGCGTCTAAGAGCGGCGCAATACGTCTGATCTCATCGGCCGGCGATACAGGCCTCGCGTCCGGATGGCTGGCGGCCGGTCCGACATCCACGACGTCTGATCCGACTCGCAGCATTTCGATCGCCGCGGTGACAGCGCCGGCGGGGTCTAGCCGCCGGCTCTCATCGAAGAAGGAGTCCTCGGTGAGATTCAGAATGCCGAACACCGTCACCATGGCGTCGGCCTCCGCAGCGACTTCCACGATGGGGATCGGGCGAGCAAAAAGGCAGCAATTATGAGCCCCATACCTACAAAGCCCCACGCATCAAGCTTTTGCCCATGAAGCAACCAGGCAATGGCTGTAATTATGACGACGCCGAGTCCCGACCAGACTGCATAAGCAACACCGACAGGATGGATTTCAGAACCAGAGAAAGAAAATAAAATGCGATGCCATAACCGATTATGACAACGGCGGAAGGGGCAAGCTTAGTAAAGCCCTCGCTAGATTTTAATGCGGATGTTGCGATTACTTCGCCAACTATTGCGATAACAAGAAAAAGCCAGCCTTTCATGATATATCTCCCAATTTGTGTAGGCTTATTATGCACGCTTAAAAATAATAAAAGCAGACTTGACCTGATAGTTTGGCTGTGAGCAATTATGTGCTTAGTGCATCTAACGCTTGAGTTAAGCCGCGCCGCGAAGCGGCGTCGGCTTGAACGAATTGTTAGACATTATTTGCCGACTACCTTGGTGATCTCGCCTTTCACGTAGTGAACAAATTCTTCCAACTGATCTGCGCGGGAGGCCAAGCGATCTTCTTCTTGTCCAAGATAAGCCTGTCTAGCTTCAAGTATGACGGGCTGATACTGGGCCGGCAGGCGCTCCATTGCCCAGTCGGCAGCGACATCCTTCGGCGCGATTTTGCCGGTTACTGCGCTGTACCAAATGCGGGACAACGTAAGCACTACATTTCGCTCATCGCCAGCCCAGTCGGGCGGCGAGTTCCATAGCGTTAAGGTTTCATTTAGCGCCTCAAATAGATCCTGTTCAGGAACCGGATCAAAGAGTTCCTCCGCCGCTGGACCTACCAAGCAACGCTATGTTCTCTTGCTTTTGTCAGCAAGATAGCCAGATCAATGTCGATCGTGGCTGGCTCGAAGATACCTGCAAGAATGTCATTGCGCTGCCATTCTCCAAATTGCAGTTCGCGCTTAGCTGGATAACGCCACGGAATGATGTCGTCGTGCACAACAATGGTGACTTCTACAGCGCGGAGAATCTCGCTCTCTCCAGGGGAAGCCGAAGTTTCCAAAAGGTCGTTGATCAAAGCTCGCCGCGTTGTTTCATCAAGCCTTACGGTCACCGTAACCAGCAAATCAATATCACTGTGTGGCTTCAGGCCGCCATCCACTGCGGAGCCGTACAAATGTACGGCCAGCAACGTCGGTTCGAGATGGCGCTCGATGACGCCAACTACCTCTGATAGTTGAGTCGATACTTCGGCGATCACCGCTTCCCTCATGATGTTTAACTTTGTTTTAGGGCGACTGCCCTGCTGCGTAACATCGTTGCTGCTCCATAACATCAAACATCGACCCACGGCGTAACGCGCTTGCTGCTTGGATGCCCGAGGCATAGACTGTACAAAAAAACAGTCATAACAAGCCATGAAAACCGCCACTGCGCCGTTACCACCGCTGCGTTCGGTCAAGGTTCTGGACCAGTTGCGTGAGCGCATACGCTACTTGCATTACAGTTTACGAACCGAACAGGCTTATGTCCACTGGGTTCGTGCCTTCATCCGTTTCCACGGTGTGCGTCACCCGGCAACCTTGGGCAGCAGCGAAGTCGAGGCATTTCTGTCCTGGCTGGCGAACGAGCGCAAGGTTTCGGTCTCCACGCATCGTCAGGCATTGGCGGCCTTGCTGTTCTTCTACGGCAAGGTGCTGTGCACGGATCTGCCCTGGCTTCAGGAGATCGGAAGACCTCGGCCGTCGCGGCGCTTGCCGGTGGTGCTGACCCCGGATGAAGTGGTTCGCATCCTCGGTTTTCTGGAAGGCGAGCATCGTTTGTTCGCCCAGCTTCTGTATGGAACGGGCATGCGGATCAGTGAGGGTTTGCAACTGCGGGTCAAGGATCTGGATTTCGATCACGGCACGATCATCGTGCGGGAGGGCAAGGGCTCCAAGGATCGGGCCTTGATGTTACCCGAGAGCTTGGCACCCAGCCTGCGCGAGCAGCTGTCGCGTGCACGGGCATGGTGGCTGAAGGACCAGGCCGAGGGCCGCAGCGGCGTTGCGCTTCCCGACGCCTTGAGCGGAAGTATCCGCGCGCCGGGCATTCCTGGCCGTGGTTCTGGGTTTTTGCGCAGCACACGCATTCGACCGATCCACGGAGCGGTGTCGTGCGTCGCCATCACATGTATGACCAGACCTTTCAGCGCGCCTTCAAACGTGCCGTAGAACAAGCAGGCATCACGAAGCCCGCCACACCGCACACCCTCCGCCACTCGTTCGCGACGGCCTTGCTCCGCAGCGGTTACGACATTCGAACCGTGCAGGATCTGCTCGGCCATTCCGACGTCTCTACGACGATGATTTACACGCATGTGCTGAAAGTTGGCGGTGCCGGAGTGCGCTCACCGCTTGATGCGCTGCCGCCCCTCACTAGTGAGAGGTAGGGCAGCGCAAGTCAATCCTGGCGGATTCACTACCCCTGCGCGAAGGCCATCGGTGCCGCATCGAACGGCCGGTTGCGGAAGTCCTCCCTGCGTCCGCTGATGGCCGGCAGCAGCCCGTCGTTGCCTGATGGATCCAACCCCTCCGCTGCTATAGTGCAGTCGGCTTCTGACGTTCAGTGCAGCCGTCTTCTGAAAACGACAGAACTACGCCTTAGCGTGCTTTATTTTCCGTTTTCTGAGGCGACTCCAGTTGGGACGTACATCCCTGGACAAACAGCAACCCAGGGCGGAGGCGCGGATAATTTTCTTTTTTGTAAGGCGTATTCTTCGGTTTTAAGCCTCGTTTTTTATCAAGGCGGACCTTGCCCTGTCTTTTGCTTTTCAAAGCCTCTGAGGGGCAAATTTTGCGATTTTTGGCTATATCCTGAGCGCCAACGCCCTTCTTACCCTTATTGGAAATGCCTTTTCGCTGTCCTGTGCGGCAACGTATAGGGGAATTTGAAGCAAGGGCCTTCGCGTCGGGTGTATTTGCCCCCGGCGGGGGCGCGGCGAAGCCGCATATCTTGGGGGAATCCTTTTAGCTGCCTTTGCGCGAAGCGCTTCTTTTTCTTCTTTTCTTCTTTTCTCTTTTCGGGAGCTGGAAAGCCTTGTGGGAGTGGGGTTGCTGGGCGTAATTCTGACAAATTCCCCGTCTATCCCTGACAAATTCCCCGTCTATCCCTGACAAATTCCCCGTCTATCCCTGACAAATTCCCCCTTGAAAATCGCTGACAGCGAAAAATAATTGTCAGAACATATAAATAGCAAGTTATTTCATTATATTATCGTTTTATCCCTGACAAATTCCCCGCCTATCCCGCGTTATTCTGACAAATTCCCCACCAATTTCACTTGGGACAACTTCCACGGGGTGTCAGTTTTTTCTGACACGGTTGACACGTTGTCAGCTTTTGAATAAGTCAAAAAAACAGCCCGGCTCAGTGCGCGAACACTGACAACCGGGCCTAACCACAACGTGACCGCTGGAGGGTCTAGCCTGGAGGGTCTTGTCATGGCTAAAAAGCAATTAGTCTTACCTGGAGAGATTGTCAAAAAGAGTAACGCGCTTGCCCGCGCCCGATGGAGCGCGGAAAGCGTATGGGAGCCACGCCTTGTGGCCCTGTTGGCCTCGAAGGTTCGTGCGGATGACACGGATTTTCACGTTTATGAAATCCCTGTTTCCGAAGTCATGCGCGATGGGGAGAGGGGGGGCAGAGACTACAGGGAGGTTGAGGCGTCGTAGACCGGGTAATGAGCCGGGTATTGACCATCAAGGACGAAAAGGGGCGGGGCTGGACAAAGTACAACGTGTTCAGCCGGTGCCGGTACCGGCCCGATGAGGGCATTCTCGAACTGGGGTTTCACCCGGACTTGCGCCCGCACTATCTGAATCTGCAAAAGCACTTCGCCCAATTCAACCTGATGGAATACTTGGTTCTGCCAAGCATTTACAGTCAAAGAATCTTTGAAATCCTCAAATCATGGTCTGACAGGCCGGACGTGGTGATCTCTCTCCAGGAGCTTCACGAGATGCTCGATACGCCCGCCTCGTTGCGCCAGGACTTTGCCCAATTCCGGCGGCGCGTCCTGGATAAGGCGCATGCCGATATTTGCGACAAGACGAGCCTGCGCTTTGAGTGGGAGCCCGTCAAAAAGGGGAAGGCCGTAACCGCCGTGCTTTTCATCTTCGACGTGAAGCGCCGCATAGAGATGCAGAAAAAGAAGGGTGAAGAGGAACGCACCAAGCAAAGCAAGGCTGCTGTGGCCCTCATGCGGGAGGCTACCGCCTGCGCCCTGACCAAGGACTTTGTGTGTGTGAAGCGGAGTAACAAGGCCCGCGTATGCAAGGCCTGCGACAAGTTTGAGCTTTGCACCCCGAGCGCGAAAAGGGCGCATGAAAACGCCGTAAAACAGGGGCTAATCAAAGAAAAACCCGCCGCCAAGGCATAAGCACCGGCGGCGGGGTGTGTCTGGCCAGGGGCAACCCTGGCCTTTTTCGTTGGCGATTGACCAAAAACCAAAAGGTAGTTATCTTTGCTATCAACAGGAGAAACGGCCATGCAAACACAAACCCCATCAACCGCGCTATCTACCAGCATCAAGATACCCGGTGAGCTGAAAGAGCGGATACAGAACCTTGCGGAGGTGAGGCAACGCACCCCCCACGCACTTATGCTACAAGCCCTGGAAACCTTCGTATCCCGAGAGGAACAGCGCGAATCTTTGCGGCAAGAAGGCATTGCTGCATGGGAAGAGTTTCAGCGCACAGGACTGCATCTGACCGGGGATGAGGTGCGCGGATGGATTGACCAAATTCGCCAGGGCAAAAAGGTGCCCATGCCCAAATGTCACGTCTAATCTGGACGCCGGGCGCTTCGGTAGGCCTTGAGCGGGCGTATCTGTTCCTGGCGGAAAAGGATGAAGAGGCCGCAGTTAAAGCCCTTGACGCCATTGATAGCGGTTCGTTGCTGCTCGAAAAATTCCCCGAAGCCGGGCGTCCGGCTGAGGACCTGGAGCCAGAACACCGGGAATTACTTATTCCCTTTGGCGGGTCTGGCTATGTTCTGCTGTACAGGATAGAAGGCGCACTTGTTTACATCCTGGCCGTGCGCCACCAGAAGGAAGCCGGGTATTAATCTTCCTCGCAATCCGGCCAAAGCCTTAGCCAAACAGCCTGGCCAAGAACCCTTTTTTCTTTTCTTCCCCGGTAACAGCCTGGGGAGCCACCTCCATAACGACGGGGGGAATGATTTCCACCTCCGGCGGGGGACTCTGTTCGGGCGCGGCTTCCGTGTTCTGGGGAGCATCGGAGCCGGGCGGCAAGAGCCGCCGCTCCAGCTCGCGCCGGGACTCCTGCTCGTGTTCGAGCATGGCCAGGAGCCGCGCCTCACGTTCCTGTGACACTTTCAACTGGTCTTTCAACAGTTCAAGTGTCGCTTCAAGAACATGTTGCGCGTTGCTGTTTTCAACAGGTGTCGCAACTGTTGCGGCCACACCGCTCTTGACGCCGTCACCTTTCAAGGAGCCGAAAACCCGCAGCAGCTCGGATGTTTCAATCACCTTGTTGCCTGCGGCATCTGTGGACACGCTTATCTTGCCGGTTTTTATGTATCTATGCAGTGTTCCCCGGTCTTTTCCCACAGCCCGCGCCGCTGCTGAAATGCTCAACTGTGCCATAGCTTGCAACACTCTGTTTTATGGTTGTCGTTTTATGCCGCATATACCGCAACAGCACCACATGTCAATGAAACACACTCGCCACGGCGCGAAGTGTGGCACGGGCAACAGCGATTCAGCAGTATGTCACATCTAGCGTCGGGGCAGCCTGGCTATAGTTTCTCCATTCTGGAGTTGCAACGTCTTTGCCCCAGGGTCAATAACTACCCACACTCCCCGGCGTGCCCTGGATGTTGTCATAGACCTTCGGCAGCCTGGCCAGGTCCACGTTCATTGCGCGGATTTCAGCCCGCAGCGCCGCCGCCTCTTCCGCCTTCCATCCCACGAAAAACCAGGAGAAAGCCCCCAAGCCCAGGGCCACCAGCAGCAGGACAAAGAAGGCATACACGGACACCAGCCGCATGAAGCGACGGCCACCGGACTTTGCAATTTCTGACGCCTCTTTTGCAGCCTGTACGGCCTCTGTAAGCTCTTTTTTTGCATCACCCAGGGTTCGGGTCACATTTTCCCGCATGGCGGCGGAGAAAGCCGTCACGCCGTCCCTCTCCAAGCGTTGCGCCGCCTTTTCAAGGGCCTGCACTTGCTGCTCTACAGCCTTCTGCAGGTCCTGTGCATGGGTCATGAGCAAGAAAATCTGCTCTTCCGTCTTGTCATTCATCGGCTCATGCTCCCCGGTCCCGCGTCTTATGCGCGATTTGGGCCTTGCTGTGCTCCTGCCGGCGGGATTGTTCCAGCTCGGCCTGGCGCTTCTTCTCGGCCTGTTCCGCCTGCCAGGCTCCAGCCGCGCCCGTGCGTTTTCCATGCCGCTGTTGATGTATTTTGCCTCGGCCTGTGCCGCTTCGAGCTGCTCTTGCCGTCCTTGCTCCACGCTGGCCCGGTGTTCCTGTCCCCGATCCGTGACCCCGCACTTGCGCTCCATTGCGGCGGCGGCGGGGCCAAGGTGCGTTGTCGGTTCCCGGTCTATCCCTTGGGCCTTCAGAGTGCGGCAATCAATCCTGGAACCGTGCCCGGCCCGCTCAAGCGCCCTGTTCGCGCTCTTTTCCCACTCCTGGCGCACATCCACCAGCCATGACCTGGGACGCAGCGCTATGGATTTTTTCGCGCCGCCGGTGCTCGGCTGAGAACCGGCCCGGCGAAACCATGAGTCCGCCGCCCTGGGGAAGCCGTCATTCACCCGCTCGGAAATCATCATGTGGCAATGGGGATTATCCCGGTCATGGCCTTGATGGATGGCAAAGGAATACGGCAACGGGCCGTCATTCGTCCGCGCAAGCCCCCGAACAAATGAAGTAGCAAGGTCTTTTTGCTGCTCCGCTGTCAGCTCACGAGGAAGGGCAAATTCAAGCTGCTTGAAAAGGCGTCCGTTTGCCCGCTCGTAGAGGTCCGCAGCTTGCCAGTATGAGCCGGGGCACTCTTTTGCCCATTCGGGCATGTTCCCGCTTTCCATGTGCAGGACTTCCGCGCTATCAGCCTTGTACCGTCCTTCACGCTCTATATATTCGTGTCTGGCCTTGGCCGTGGTTCCGCTTCCCCTGGATACGGTTTTTGCTGTCAGGTGGTATATTGCCATCAGTCGGTAAACATAAAATTGACCTTTCCATTCCCGCCAGCAGCCCGCGCGATATCAACGCACTCTGTTTTGGTTTTTTTACTGTCAGGGCCTATCAGCGTCAAAGTTGCCCCTTCGACTAAACATTTTGCGATATCCATTAATTCAGTTTTAGTATACTTCCCAAGATTTAGCGTGAGAGAAGCTCCAGCCTTAGCAATATCCATACATTCAGTTTTTGTTTTCATGACCAACTCCTTGTTTTGTTTGAAAGCCTCGCAGAGCGCACTCTGTTTCTGGAGGAAACTGGTAAGTGCGCCCTCACTCCATTCGGGATAAAACACCATCTCGCAATAGCACCTGTATCCCGGATTTTGCAAAAGCGGGATTCATTGCGTACAAACTGACCGAATCAACCCCAAGGAGGAACGTGAAAAA
>ENA-OQCX01000767-OQCX01000767.1-human-gut-metagenome-genome-assembly--contig:-NODE-767-length-16235-cov-3.522039_pt1 | contig 16235 bp, 19 predicted proteins | sample MGYA00242762_ERZ504587 | MGnify/ENA primary metagenome ERZ504587 (study PRJEB26092, sample SAMD00036337) | human gut metagenome | host: Homo sapiens | study: EMG produced TPA metagenomics assembly of... | reverse complement strand
GCCCCGCCAATGTACGCAGGAAGTCTTAAGAATCAAAATCTTCCGCATTGAGACAATATAAAGGAATTTGTGTCTTTTATACTTTGGCAAGAAATACCTATCCGCTTCAGAGACCTCTGGCAAGAGAGGAGCTTTTGGCAATGTGCAAAATGAACAATTCCCGCAGAAGGTACTCGAACATGGCCGGTACTTAGCGACCGTATTCTGGTCGCTTACGTACCGCTGCCAATGTGAGGTAGCGAGAGCGTGCCTTCGGGGAATTCGTTCATTTGCACATTCTAAAACCTCCGTAAATTTTTATTTACTTCACCACTTCGATCTTCTCTCCTCCATAATCTTTCAACCCCTGGAACTGGAAGCCTTTCTTTTTATACCTTTCCAGTTTTTTCAGAAGTGTGCCATCGATCTTCTCCCCCGGCACGATCATCGGGATTCCAGGTGGATACAGATACAGAAACTCTCCCGAAACACGTCCCTCACTTTCCTGCAAAGCCACGCTTTCTTTCTGGGATTCAAATGCTTTATTCATCGTGCAAATGATAGTATTTCTTGTAACTCCATCTTCAATCCAGTTACCTTCTTTTTTGCTTTCTGTAGTCTGAAAACGGCTGATCTGTTCATCAATACCCTTAACGGCATAAAACAGCCTGTGGAATCCCTGATCCGTGTCACACAGTGAGGTAAGTGCCAGTGCATAATTACCTGCTGCCATCTCCATTTCGATATTGTAAGTGCGAAGCAGCATTTTCTGGAGTTCATTTCCGGCGATTCCACATTTTTTCACAGAAAAAATCAGTTTTGAACGGTCGAAACCATAAATACTGTTTTTTCCGACAATGCTCTCATCCACCAGATGAATGGAACGAAATTCTCTTGCTCTGCGGTAAATGCGATCCAGCCTTTCCGCAAATTTATCAAAAGCATGGGAACCCTGCTCATCCACATAGCGAATACATTCATCTATTCCCGCCATCAGAATATAAGACGGGCTGCTGGTCTGGTACATCTGCAGAAACATCCGGACTTTCTGACGGTCAACGAGCTTTCCGTTGATATGAATCAGTGCTGTCTGTGTATAAGAAGGCAGTGTTTTATGGAGACTGTGAATTACAATATCTGCCCCAAGATGCACGGAATTTTCCGGGAAATATTTGGAAAATCCAAAATGTGCTCCATGAGCTTCATCTACGATCAACGGCTTACCGTGTGCATGTGCAATCTCTGCGATTTTCTTCACATCCGAAACAATGCCATCGTAAGTTGGGGAAGTGATCACGACCGCCTCAATTTCCGGATGCTCCTCAAGAGAATGTTCCACATCTAACGGATTGATGCCGCCATTTAACATATACTCTTCCTGGATTTCCGGATAAACATAATATACATCCAGATTTCGGATCAGTGCCGCATGGTAAACCGCTTTATGGCAGTTACGTGCTATCAGAATGGTCTTTTTGGCACATGCAGAAATGGCACTTAAAATGCCCGCCGTGCTTCCGTTGATCAGAAAGTGGGATTCTTCTGAACCATAAAGTTTCTCTGCTTTTTTCCGTGCCTCTAAAAGAATGCCTCCAGCATGGTGCAGATTATCAAATCCCTCTATTTCTGTAATGTCGATTTTGTATGGATTAAAATCAGCCGTTTTCTGTCTTTTATGTCCCGGCATATGAAACGGATAGATGCCGGAATTGCTGTAATTTGCCAGTTTATCAAATAAATCTCCCATCTCGTCTGCCCTCCTTTTCTTTTGTTTTCATCGTATCTCTATCTTAATACATTTTCCCACAAAATCAAGCACAAAAAAGCCAGAAGCACAATGACAGCAACAAGTTTCCGTCATAGTACCTCTGGTTTTTATATCTTGTATCTTATTGTGCCAGGGTCTAAAGGTCTAAATCCACATCATCTTACATTTCTGAAAAAGCCTTACGCTTCAGCGACCCCCGGCAGTCCAGGAATTCTTATTTATCCTGTGTATCCAGATAAGCTTTACGTCCTTCATCGTACAGGTTATTTCCTTCGCTGTCGATGATAACAAATAAAGGCATATCTTCTACATACAGTTTTCTCAGTGCTTCTGCACCCAGATCTTCATATGCGATCAGTTCTGCTTTCTTGATACATTTTGCCAGAAGTGCACCTGCTCCTCCCGATTGCACCAAAGTAAACAACCGTGGTATTTTCTTCATAGCTTCTACAACTTCCGGAAGTCTTGCACCTTTACCGATCATACCTCTTGCTCCAACAGACATCATAGTCGGAGCATAAGCATCCATACGTCCGCTGGTTGTCGGACCTGCAGAGCCGATAACCTGACCTGGTTTTGCCGGTGTAGGACCTACATAGTAGATCGTAGCATCTGTCGGATCAAATGGAATCTTTTCTCCTCTTGCCAGTGCTTCACACATACGTTTATGTCCTGCATCTCGTGATGTATAAATGGTTCCTGTCAGGTAAACTGTGTCACCTGCATGGAGTGTTTTTGCCAGTTCTTCTGTAAGAGGCAGTGTAATATGTTTTTCCATTTAAATCACCTCCGTTTTATGGCGTGTTACATGACAGTTGATATTGATCGCACATGGCATACCTGCGATATGTGTAGCCATGGTTTCGATGTTCAGACCAATTGCTGTTGTCTTTCCGCCAAATCCCTGCGGTCCAATACCCAGTTTATTTACTTTTTCCAGCATTTCTTTTTCAAGGTCTGCATAGAACGGATCCGGATTTTCAGAATCGATCGGACGCATCAGTGCTTTTTTAGCCAGCAGTGCTGCTTTATCAAAAGTTCCTCCGATACCAACACCTACAACCATAGGAGGGCATGGATTCGGACCTGCTGTTTCTACAGTCTCAAGGATAAAATCTTTGATTCCCTGAAGTCCGGCAGATGGTTTGAACATGCGGATTGCACTCATGTTTTCACTTCCGAAACCTTTTGGTCCTACTGTGATCTTGATCTGCTCGCCCGGAACGATTTCTGTGTAGATCATAGCCGGTGTATTATCACCTGTATTTCCTCTGCGGACAGGATCTTTTACAACGGATTTTCTCAGATAACCTTTGTCATATCCGCGGCGTACACCTTCGTTGATCGCATCTGCAAGATCTCCGCCTGTGATATGTACATCCTGACCAATTTCCAGGAATACACATGCCATACCGGTATCCTGACAGATTGGTACGCACTGTGTATCAGCAATTTCATAATTCTCAATGATCTTGTCCAGTACTCCCTGGGCAATTTCCCAGTCTTCGCACGCTCTGCAGTTTTTGATCGCACATTTCACATCTTCCGGAAGATGCTCATTTGCTTCGATACAGAGCTTTTCGACTACATCTGTAATCTGGCTTGCCTGAATTTCACGCATGTTATTTCTCCTCTCATTATCTACAGGAGCTGCTCATGACAGCTCCCGTAAATGAAAATATAATGATGCCAGGATCAAAAGCCTGAACCACGATGTGCTTGCACAAGAGTGGTTTTATAGCATCTTTTTACTTAATTATGCACTTACCACTTCACCTGTGATTTTTCTTTCATGTCTTGCATAATGAGGAAGCAGCATCGGAGATACTTCGTTTGTTTCTACTCCTGCTTCTTTCAGTTCTTCATCGTATGCTTTTACATGATCCAGGTTCATCTCACCAAGTTCTACGTCTTTGTATTTTGCAGCTGCTTTTTTACCTGCATTTCTGCCGAATACGATGACATCGAGCAGAGAGTTACCCATCAGTCGGTTGGTTCCGTGGATTCCGCCTGCTGCCTCTCCTGCAACCAGAAGGTTCGGGATTTCTTTTGTAAATCCGTCTCCTGTGATCTCCAGTCCACCGTTCTGATAATGAAGCGTCGGGTAGATCACGATCGGTACTTTTCTCATATCAATGCCATAGTTCATGTACATACGGAACATAGCCGGGATTCTCTTTTCGATGGTTCCCTCACCGCCGAGGATCTCGATCATCGGAGTATCCAGCCATACACCTTTTGCTCCGCCCGGAACTTCTACGCCACGTCCTTCGCTGCACTCACGGATAACACCGGAAGCGTTGACATCACGAGTTTCCAGCGGATGGATGTAAGCTTCTCCGTTTGCATTAACCAACTGTGCACCTACGGAACGAACTTTTTCTGTTACCAGAGCACCCAGGATCTGTGAAGGATAAATAGCACCTGTCGGATGATACTGGATAGAATCCTGATATAACAGGGAAGCACCTGCACGGTATCCCAGGATCAGACCATCGGCTGTTGCACCGTAATGGTTGGATGTCGGGAATCCCTGATAATGCATTCTTCCTGCACCACCTGTTGCGATAACAACTGTTTTTGCTCTTGCAACAGAGTAATCTCCTGTCTCCATGTTCAGAAGAACAGCACCTGCTACCTGTCCTTTGTCATCTTTGATCAGTTCTACAGCAGAAGTAAATTCTACAACCGGAATTCCGCGGTTGATCACTTCATCACGCAGCGTACGCATGATCTCTGCTCCGGAATAGTCCTTTGCAGCATGCATTCTCTTTCTGGAAGTTCCGCCGCCGTGTGTAGTTACCATTCTTCCGTCTGCATCTTTATCGAATTCAACACCCAGCTCGTTCAGCCATTTAATTGCATCCGGAGCTTCCATTACCAGTCTCTTTACAAGTTCTGGTTTTGCAGCAAAATGTCCGCCGCCAAAGCAGTCCAGATAATGCTGTACCGGTGAATCATTTTCTTTATCTGCTGCCTGGATACCACCCTCAGCCATCATGGTGTTTGCATCACCGATGCGCAGTTTGGTAACGATCATTACGTTGGCACCTGCTTTATTTGCTTCGATGGCACAGGAAGAACCTGCACCGCCTCCGCCGATAACCAGTACATCTACGTCATAATCTACTTTTGTAATATCCACTTTATCTTTTATCAGACGGCTTGTAGAATGAAGCATTTCTGCCAGCTGCAGAGGAGCTTTCTGGCCTTTGTTTGCTCCTACCTTGATTTCAGCAAACGCATCTGGGTTATAATCTGGATGGAATTTTTTCAAAAGAGCGTCTTTTTCGTCTGCTGTCAGACGTCTCGGCTCTGTAGCCATACGCTCCGCTCTTGTAGCCTCTACCTTTTTGATAGACTCCATCATATTTTCCGGATATGGTGCATACATATTTTACGCCCTCCTATTTCTCAATTTCTCTGTTGTTATAAAGTTCCTGCATCTCTGTGATCGGTTTCTGCATGATCTGCTCGATCAGTTCATCATAAGCACCTTTGTGGATCTCTTCCACTCTCTCGGTAAGATGTTTTGCTTCCGGTGCAATATATTTTCCTGTCAGACGTCTTGCCAGAAGACCTACCATCGGATGAGAAATACCAGCCGGGCATCTTACAGAACAACATCCGCAGCTTACACAGTCGAAGGATTCTTCTGCACATTTTTCAAATTCGCCTCTCTGAGCGTATGCAATATACTGCATAACATTCAGGTTCTGTGTACATGCTTTTGTACATGCATTACATCCGATACAGCTGTAGATTTCCGGATACAGTTCCATCATGATCTGCTCGGTCGGTCTGATCTCTTCGATGTCGTAAGTTCTCTTGTCTGTCGGGAAGAATGGAATGCTTGCTACATACATACCTTCCTGAACCTGTGTCTGACAGGCAAGACATGTTTTCAGTTCGTTCTGTCCTTTGATTCTATAAATAGTTGCACATGCTCCACAGAATCCATGACGGCAGCCACATCCTCTTTTCAGGGTGTAGCTGCATATTCCATAGCTGTCATGATTGTTAAATCTGCCGGAACACTGTATTTTTTACCGAAAAAATATACATTTACCATTTCCTGCATTTTGTCGTACCATTCCTTTCTGTACTTTGTCTAGTGATCCTTTTCTTAGTACTCGTTCGGCAACTCGTCTACTTCATCGCAGCGGAATACCGGACCGTCTTTGCAGACATATTTGGAACCGATGTTGCAGCGTCCGCATTTACCGATACCACATTTCATACGAAGTTCCAGTGTTGTATAGCACTGAGAACGGTTGAAGCCCAGCTCTTCCAGTCCTGCAAGTACAAACTTGATCATGATTGGCGGTCCGCAGACCAGAGCGGTCTTGTCTGTTGAAAAACCGATTTCTTTCAGGTAACTTGGAACAAATCCTACGTGGCCGTCCCAGCCTTCCTGCGGACGGTCGATCGTCAGATGTACATTGACACCCGGAGTTTTTGCCCATACTTCCTGAATTTCTTTCAGTTTTACAAGGTCATCTGCGGAACGTGATCCGTACAGGATGTCAACAGTTCCGTAGTCGTCACGATTATCCAGTACATAATTGATAACGGAACGCAGTGGTGCAAGTCCGATACCACCGGCGATAAACAGCAGGTTTTTGCCTTTCAGCTCAGTGTCTACCGGGAAATTATTTCCATAAGGTCCACGGACAGTAATCTCATCGCCAACCTCCAGGCTATGCAGACAGTCTGTCAGTACACCACATTTTTTAATACTGAATTCCTGATATTCTTTATTTGTAGGGGATGAAGTAATGGAAAACATTGCCTCTCCGACACCCGGTACACATACCATTGCACACTGTCCAGGCATATGTTCGAACAGTTTTCCGCCGCCCGGGGCAGTTACGCAGAATGTTTTTACATCCGGTGTTTCCTGCGTAATCTTTGTGATCACACCAACCTTCGGGATCAGTGTATCCAGTGTATAATTTTTATGACAGGTACATTCGCTCATTACTGTTCACCTCCCATGCTTTTGATAACTTTAACGATATTTAAAGAGGACGGGCATTTCTCCACGCAGCGTCCGCATCCAACGCAGGAATACATGCCATCATTGTTTGCCGGGAAATAAACCAGCTTGTGCATGAATCTCTGACGGAAACGCTGCATCTGGCTTGTACGGTTGTTTCCGTGAGCCATCATTGTGAAATCAGAGTACATGCAGGAATCCCAGCAGCGGTATCTCTGAACACCGTGTCCTGTATTATAATCCTTGATGTCGTAGCACTGGCAGGTCGGGCATACAAAAGTACAGGTTCCGCATGCAAGACATGGTTTGTACAGCTCTTCCCACTTCGGAGAATTGAATTTCTCTTCCAGTTTGTCTCCGCCCCATCCTTCCAGGGAAAGATTGGAATACGGAAGTTTTTCTACGATCGCACGGATGTTATTCTTTTCTTCTTCCAGCTTGTCGCTGTCGGCATCTGCGTTTTCCAGCAGGCTTTCCACTGATTTTGTCAGTGCCTCACCTTTTTCTGTGATTGCTTTCCAGATCAGGTCATCACCCAGCATCCATACTGCAACGTCTGCTGCTGCTTTTTCCGGATCTGCACAGTCTACACCAAATACCTTACAGAAACAGCTTTCTTCCGGTTCATGACATGCCATGGCAACGATGATTCCGTGATCTCTTCTTGCAGCATAAAATGTATCGATCGGATCAGCTAAAAATACTTTATCCAGTACTTCTACACCTTTGATGTCGCAGGCTTTCATGCCAAATACAACAAACTCCTGATCCTGTAATGCCTGAGGCTCGATTTTGATGTCTTTGCCGTCTCTCTCACAGGTATAAAGGCTTTCGCTCTGTGGGAAGAATACATCTTTTGGAGATTTTACGGTCTTTAAAGTTTCAACGTCAACTTCTGCGTCTTCGCTCCAAGGTCCGAAATTTACCTGTCCTGCTCTTCTGATCGGCAGATACAGTTCTTTTGTTTCTGCGATTGCACGGAATAATGCCGGCAAATTACTTTTCGCTATCTTGTACATACATTATCCCCTTTCTCCAACAATGCTTGGCTCTACATCGTCAAATGTAAAGTTTGTCAGCGGTGCTTTGGAATCCGTATCCTCTCCTGCCTGATATTCTCCGTAGAAGGTATCAATATCTTTGATAAATTTACGGTTGACAGATGCAGCGGAATACCCTGCGGACATACGCGGCTGCACTCGCCACAGTCGGTACAGCGTCCTGCTACATGGAATGCACGGATAATGTGGAACATCTTTCTTCGAAATCATCCACATTTGCCTTCTGTGCACTGTCGAATTTTGTGCTGTCAAACACACATTTACGGCAGCTGCATGCCGGACATACGTTACGGCAGGCATTACAACGGATACACTTTGATAATTCGTTCTGGAAGAATGCAAATCTCTCTTCCGGAGACATTGCTTCAATCTTCTCTACTTCTGCAAAACGGTCTGCATCTTTGGTATCTTTGGATTCGCCGATCAGCTCATCGTATACCTGATGCTCTTTTCCTTTGCAGACATGGCAGCGTCCCAGCATTGCAGATGCATAAGTGCAGGTCTTCTCGCCATAAATTGTCTGGATCGTCAGAGTTTCTGCATCATCTGTCATCTCGGCACCTGTGATGCTTTCGATACCTTTGATGCCCTGTTCTCTGATCTTTTCGATGGACAGTTTACCTTTACATCCAACACCGATGATAAAAGCTTTTTCTCTGTCTACACGATGTTCTTTGATCAGTTGATTAAAGCTGTATGTATCACATGGTTTTAAGAATACCAGTGTTTTTCCTTCCAGCTTGGAAGCTTCGATCATGTATTTGCTCAGGTTTGCACCGCAAAATCCATTGTATACAAAATTCTTCAGCTGGTCTTCGTTTTCAAAATAAGATGGTTCCGGATTGTAAGGCAGATCGCCGGCTTTCCAGCCAAGCACGCGTGCCACGGTACCGTCTGCTAACAGTTCTTTCGCACGTTTGATCAATTCTTCCTGCATCTCAAATCCTCCAATCTTACGTTTTTACCAAGAGAATGAATCTTCTCTGCAAACTCGTTCATAGTCTGAGAGAATTTCACACCTTCAGCCGCAGACACCCACTCTACTCGTGTACGTCCGTTTTCCACACCGATAAAGTCCAGCATAGAGAACAGCAGTGTCATACGTCTTCTTGCATAATAATTACCTGTACTGTAATGGCAGTCTCCCGGATGGCATCCACACATGATAACGCCGTCCGCACCTTTTTCAAATGCTCTTAAGATAAACATCGGGTTTACTCTGCAGGAGCAAGGTACGCGGATGATCTTTACATCAGCCGGATAAACCAGACGGCTGCTGCCGGCAAGGTCGGCACCTGCATAACTGCACCAGTTACAGCAGAATGCTACAATTTTCGGTCTGAATTCAGTATTTTCTATCGACATATTGCATCTACCTCCGCTAAGATCTGTCTGTTAGAGAAGCCCTGCAGATCCATAGAACCGGATGGGCAGGCAACGGTACAAGCACCACAGCCCTGACACAGAGCACTGTTTACCTGGGCAATACGGCGTACTTCACGGATACCGTGGTCGTTTACTTCTTTGTCAATATAGCTGATTGCACCGTAAGGGCAAACATTTGCACATGTAGAACATCCATTACACAGCAGTTCATCAGGTTTTGCAGTACATGGGTTGGTCATCAGTTTGTCTTTTGCAAGCAGACCGATAGCTTTTACTGCGGCTGCACCTGCCTGAGATACTGTCTCCGGAATATCTTTTGGTCCCTGACATACACCGGACAGGAAGATACCTGCTGTCGGAGATTCTACCGGACGCAGTTTTGCGTGTGCTTCTGTCAGGAAGTTGTTTGTATCGATACTTGCTGTCAGCATGGTAGCGATCTTTCTTACATCCGGGTTCGGCTCGATTGCTGCTGCCAGAACAACCATATCAGCTTCCATCAGAATCTGTTTGTTGTCCAGAAGGTCAGAAGCCTGTACAAGCAGCTGTCCGTTTTCCTGCGGAACAACCTTTCCTACCTGGCCTTTGATGTAGTGAACACCATATTCTTCTACGGCACGGCGATAGAACTCGTCAAAGTTCTTACCTGGTGTACGAACATCAATATAGAATATGGTAACATCTACATCCGGATATTTATCACGGATCAGCATTGCATGTTTTGCAGTATACATACAGCAGATCTTAGAGCAGTAGCTCTTTCCTCTTTCATCAGAGCATCTTGATCCGACACACTGTACAAATACCATTTTCTTTGGTGCTTTATGGTCTGACATACGCTCCAGATGTCCCTTTGTCGGACCTGCTGCATTCATGATACGCTCCAGTTCCAGAGATGTAATAACATCCGGCTCTGATTGTATGCATATTCATCATATTTATCCAGTTTGATCATATCAAAACCGGTTGCTACAACAATTGCACCATATTTCTGTGTGATGATCTCGTCTTTCTGATCGTAATCAATCGCACCTGCCTGACATACCTTTGAGCAGACACCACATTTTCCGGTCTTGAATTTGATACAATGTTCTCTGTCGATAACCGGTACATTCGGGATTGCCTGTGCAAACGGTGTATAGATTGCACTTCTGTTGCTCAGTCCGCGGTTAAATTCACTCGGTGTCTTTTTGGAAGGACATTTTTCCTGGCAAACACCACAGCCTGTACATTTATCCATGTCTACGCTTCTTGCTTTTTTACGGATATCAACCGTAAAATCACCTACGAATCCGCTTACTTTTTCTACTTCACTATATGTATACAGCGTAATCTTTTCGTGTGCGGAAGCTTCCACCATTTTCGGTGTCAGGATACATGCAGAACAGTCCAGGGTCGGGAATGTCTTATCGATCTGGGACATTCTTCCTCCGATACTCGGCTCTTTCTCCACGATATCTACTTCATATCCGGCATCTGCGATATCAATTGCTGTCTGGATACCTGCGATACCGCCGCCGATAACCAGTGCACGTTTTGTTACACGGCTCTCACCCGGCTGAAGTGGTGCGTTTAAGTTTACTTTTGCAACGGCTGCCCTCATAAGGATAACCGCTTTTTTTGTAGCTTCTTCCATATCCTTATGGATCCAGGAACAATGCTCACGGATGTTTGCAATTTCTACCATGTATGGGTTCAGTCCGGCTCTTTCAGCAGCCTTTCTGAATGTTGTTTCGTGCATACGTGGCGAACAGGAACATACTACCATTCCTGTCAGACCTTTTTCTTTAATTGCAGCATCTATTTTTGCCTGTCCTGCTTCAGAACACATATACTGATAATCTTCTGCATGGACAACTCCAGGCTCCAGTTTTGCCATTTCCACTACTTTTTTCACATCTACAGTAGCTGCAATGTTACTTCCGCAATGACAGACAAATACTCCTATTCTCTGCAATGAGTTCACCTCCAACTTTCTCTCATTTATCTCTTATATCTTCTGAATGCACTAACCAGAAGCTGCTGTGGCAGTTCCGGATCCAGAAGTTCTGGTATTTCTTCTGCTTTCAGATAATCTGCACCTCTCTGACGCACAACCATCTGTCTTGCTGCATCGATCAGTTTTCCCGGTTTTACATCTCTTGGGCATCTTTCTACACATGCAAAGCAGGAAAGACATTTCCACAGAGTTTCGGACTGCATCAATGCATCGATATTCTCTTCTTCTACATAGGATACAAACTGATGTGGCTTGATATCCATTTCATTAAAAGCAGGGCAGGTTGCGGAACATTTGCCGCATTTCATACATTTGCGAGGATTCGCACCGCTGATCTCTTTGATCTTTTCCGCATTATCTCTTGCTGTTTTCATTATTCCTGCACCTCCTCTTTCAGACCCAGTGCCTCTGCAAGCAGTTCTGTAAAGTAATGAACCGGAAGCTTGTTTGCACTTGTGCTGGTGTTCAGATTATACAGGCACAGCGGACAGGCTGTGATCAGTTCTTCTGCTCCCATTCCGGCTGCAGAATCCATGATGCGGTCAACCATTTTTCCGCTCATTTCTTTTTCTTTCAGGGAAATATATCCTCCGCAGCACTCGTTGCGGTAACCATAAATAACAGGTTCTGCTCCGATTGCACGAATAAAGTCTTCAATAATGGTTGGATTTTCCGGATCATCAAATGCCAGTACTGAGCTGGGACGCAGAAGCAGACAGCCATAGTACGCACCAATTTTTCTTCCTGTCAGCGGTTTTACTACTTTTTTCTTTAATTCATCAAATCCAACTCTGTCGCGCAGTACTTCCAGATAATGAAGCACTGTTGTCTCACCTTCATAAGGCTGCTCAAGCTGCATATAATTATTTGCTCTTGTGCGGATGTCCTCCACATTTTTCATATCATCGTTGACACGTTTGATTACGTGATGACATGCTGAACAAAGCGTAACAAGATCCTGACCTTTTTCTTTTGCATCGTTTAATGCACGAACAGATGAGAGCTTGCTGGCAATCTCGTCTGTTCCCAGCGGATATACACCGCCGCAGCACTGCCAGTTTCAATCTCCTCCAGCTCAAATCCAAGTACTTTTGCAGATTCTCTGCCATAACGATCCAGATCTTTCGCTTTTGTCTTCAGAGTACATCCAGGAAAATAACTGTAAACCATTTTTACCTCCTGATGCCGCATATTTGCGATATTTTATTTTTTTATTAACTTTACGTAACCTTACAGTTCAATCTGTGCAATAACAGCTTTCAGTGCATCTGCACTCTTCTGAAGCTTTTCAACTTCTTCTTCTGTCAGAGGTACCGGAACTTTGCCTTTCAGACCGTTCGGACCGATCATGCTCAGTGTACTTAAGCATACATCATCAATGCCATATTCACCGTGCATCATAGAAGATACCGTTGCGGTAGAATCATAAGCAGACAGCAGAAGTCCGCACAGACGGCAGACAGAAGCAGATACTGCATAGAATGTAGCACCTTTGTTTGCAATGATCTTTCCACCGGATTTCTGTACATATTCAAGCATTGCATCTTTATCCAGAGTCGGGATTTCTTTGCCGATATTATTCATCAGTGTAGTGTACTCATCAATGTTTGCACAGGAAATATGTGCACGTGACCACGGAATGAAAGAAGTATCACCATGCTCACCGAATACATAAGCGTGGATGTTCTTCTGGGCAATATCAAAATGCTCTGCCAGTCCGCAGCGAAGTCTTGCTGTATCCAGGATTGTACCGGAACCAACAACCTGATTCTCCGGCAGTCCGGAAATCTTTGTGAATACATAAGTCATGATATCAACTGGATTGCTTACGATTACATAGAGTGCATTTGGTGCCTCTTTTACAATTTTCGGTGTAATGTCCTTCAGAATATTTACATTTGTCTGTGCCAATTCGATACGTGTCTGACCTGGTTTTCTTGCAATACCAGAGGTGATGATAACGATATTGGAGTCTTTTGCATCCTCGTACTCACCTGCTTTGATATTGATCGGGTCGCGGAAGCAGGTTCCCTGAATGATATCCATAACCTCTCCTGCTACTTTTCTTTATTGATATCAATAAGGACAATCTCAGATGCGATATCCTGATTGGATAACGTATAAGCGATCGTAGAACCAACACTTCCTGCTCCAATAATAGTAATTTTGCTGCTCATAAATTACTCCTTTCCTGAATAAGTTTTTGATATTGTCTATTTTTTAACAAACTCTTTTATAAAACAGGGAGGCCGCAAACTTAAATTAGCAAATTAAGTTGTATACCTCCCATTGAGCTCCAAAATTCGACAATATACTTTCACGCACATCACATGGACGCTGTCTGCAAATACAGGTCTGAAGCCATGACCTTTATCCGCTTAAATCAAAGCTTCTTCCATGCAACGTCTTATAATATCATACCATGTCAGGCGCACTTTCACAAGTAGAAAATGAAAAGTTTTTCTCAAAATTTGATATATGGCACTCTAACATAAGCCAGATCCAAAAGACTTCATTCCAGCCATATTTGGCTTTCATGAGCAAACTGTATATATTTGAAAATAATTTTTCTGATTTCTAATATTGCATCAGATATTTCTTCAAATGTTCGTAGATTTCCATCTCCGTCGGCGGACATCCTTTTACAAAATGCTCAAACCTGCAAGTACAGTTTCCAACCCCCAGTTTTCCGCTTTTACCGCGGTATCCCTGCCAACGGCAATTTTGCAGTCCAGCTTTTCAAGCAAACCTTCCTGTTTCAGCATATCAAGTGCCGGGATCAGATAACCATAACATGCACTGCAGGACTCCACTTCCTCGACAGCATCCTGCAGTTCAACAACCTTTCGTTTTCTTGGAATGTCCACATCTTTCCATCCTTTGCATGCTGTTTTGTGGATATTTCCCCCTCTTTTTACTTTCCTGTTGATATCTTTTCCGTTTATTGCTTTTTTTGTTCCCTGTTCTTTTATTTTTTCTTCTTTTGTTCCTTTTTCATATCTGAACTGTATCAGATTGGCATGTTCCAGGTCGGCAGAACCTACACCAAGTTCTTCCGCCATAACAAGATACGGAACGTCTTCTTTCTTATAATAGAGTATCTGACATACAAATGCATCACACAAAACCGGATCTAACGCCGTCAGGATACGATTCATGACAACCGGATTTCCTCCATCTTCAAAATCCAGATCCCCACAAATATTATCTACTACGATAAAATCCTGATGAATCCCCATATTGAGATGTGCGATCGGCTTATGCAGACCCAGCTTATGAAAATGTCTCTTCTCTTTATTTGGAATCAGACCTTTCATATTCTTTAACGCACAGGTGATCTTCGTCTGGCAATGCCTTTCAGAACCGGAACATTGATCAGAAAATCCAATTTTTTCACACTGCTGCAAATTTGAAGTTTCATCCCGCCACAATCCGCTTCGTAACTTTCATCCACCTGCATATCCCAGAATGGTACATGATATCTTTCAACCAGCCTGTCATATCCACACACTTCTATAGATTCTGAAGTTTTATCCCCAACCCAGGAGCTCTCCAGCATAACAATCTGTTGACAGCCTCGCTCCTGTAAATACTCAATAATCCCCGAGCAATCTCCGGATGCGTCGTAGCACCATAAGAAGCCTCTGTCGGAGATACCAGGTTTGGCTTGATGCCGACCAGCATCTGATCTGCATCTTTTTGCTTTTCGTTTGCCTTTTTTTCAATCTCTCCCCACAGGTCAGACTGCGCAAGGATTTCCTTTGTCATTTCCTTATATTCCATTCCGGAAATCATATATAAATCATTTTTCTTCAAATTTTCTGTCCCTCCTTCTATTATAAAATTCCTGTTTTTTATTTTACATCATTCTGACAGTTTCAGACAACAAAAAAAGCACTACTCGATATGAGTAATGCTTTTCTCGAATCATGAGGCATCGGGGATTCGAACCCCGGACAACTTGATTAAAAGTCAAGTGCTCTACCGACTGAGCTAATACCCCATTCTGTCTTTTCAGACAAAATGCCTGGTTCCGGAATCGAACCAGAGACACGAGGATTTTCAGTCCTCTGCTCTACCAACTGAGCTAACCAGGCAAAATTGCGGGGGCAGGATTTGAACCTACGACCTTCGGGTTATGAGCCCGACGAGCTTCCAGACTGCTCCACCCCGCGTTATGAAATTAATGGATGGAGGTGGATTCGAACCACCGAAGCAATTTGCAGCAGATTTACAGTCTGTCCCCTTTGGCCACTCGGGAATCCATCCATATATTAAATTATTGTATCTTCTTGACTAAGATACAGAGCCGATGATCGGACTCGAACCGATAACCTGCTGATTACAAATCAGCTGCTCTGCCAATTGAGCCACATCGGCAAGCCTATTAAAAAAATATGGCTAATGGGACCTACAGGGCTCGAACCTGTGACCCTCTGCTTGTAAGGCAGATGCTCTCCCAGCTGAGCTAAGATCCCATAAACGACCCAGATCGGACTCGAACCGACGACCTTCGCCGTGACAGGGCGACGCTCTAACCAACTGAGCCACTGGGCCTTTTTAAAAGGTTATATACCTTCAAAACCGCATACAGACTATAAATCCTACATCTTTTTCTTCTATCCTGAACCTCCGACATTCCTGTCTTGGTTAAGCCTTCGACCTATTAGTAGCAGTCAGCTCCATACATTACTGCACTTCCACCTCTGCCCTATCTACCTCGTCGTCTTCAAGGGGTCTTACCGCTTATGCGGGGGATATCTCATCTTGAGGGGGGCTTCACGCTTAGATGCCTTCAGCGTTTATCCCTTCCCGACTTGGCTACCCGGCTGTGCCATTGGCATGACAACCGGTGCACCAGAGGTCAGTCCAACCCGGTCCTCTCGTACTAAGGTCAGCTCCTCTCAAATATCCTGCGCCCACGCCGGATAGGGACCGAACTGTCTCACGACGTTCTGAACCCAGCTCGCGTACCGCTTTAATGGGCGAACAGCCCAACCCTTGGGACCTACTACAGCCCCAGGATGCGATGAGCCGACATCG
>ENA-OQCX01000766-OQCX01000766.1-human-gut-metagenome-genome-assembly--contig:-NODE-766-length-16254-cov-2.661623_pt1 | contig 16254 bp, 22 predicted proteins | sample MGYA00242762_ERZ504587 | MGnify/ENA primary metagenome ERZ504587 (study PRJEB26092, sample SAMD00036337) | human gut metagenome | host: Homo sapiens | study: EMG produced TPA metagenomics assembly of... | reverse complement strand
ATTTCCACTTTCAACAGCAGGGAAATCGCCTGTATAAAAATAAATAATCTGCCAGCAAAGAGAAGCCGCAAATTCTGCGCTGTAAACGCCTTTGCACAGAAGAACCCGGTCTCCCGCCAGGACAGTTCCCCTGCCATTTTAATATACAGAAGCATCAGGCCAAACACACAAAAGCATAAAGAGGGATAAAGAAAATCTGCTTAATCCCGTCCGTGAAAAAACATTACCAGGAAAATACTGATAAAGCTGAGCACGCTGTACAGATATTTCCACCAATCCTTTTTTCCACGACCTTCTACAATTACCATTACAAAAGCAGAGAGCCAGTAAGAAATGGCATAATAATAACCGGGTGTATTCACTACTGTACTGCTCATTTTCCCACCTCATTCATATATTCATTCAGGGCATCCAGAAATGCTTGCGCCTGCTGCGGCTTACCTGAATGGTATCGCCGTTTACCATAATGTCACTGCCCTGATAGGTCTCCACAAATTCCAGATTCACAAGATAACAGCGGTTGCACCGGAAATATCGCTTGGGGTTGAACTGATTGTCCGTATCCCGCATAGTTCCCTTTGTCTCAAAATCCCCGTCCAGGGTGTGGTAGATCAGCACATGATCCTGCACCTCTACATAGCAGATCCGTGCTACATCCAGCTTCTTCTTGCCGCCTTAACATCTTTTCTCCATGTAGTGTCCATGCCGCTGCCGGCGTTTTAAAGAGAACCCTGTTCAGCCATAATCCCGGATTCTTTCTGTCCGACCATCGGTAAGAATAAAATCCGGTCTGCACATACAGTTACTCAAAAGATATTTTACACAAAATCTCAAGAGATAATGCGTTGTTCTGTCGTTTTTCGTCAGATTCTCAGATAATTGTCCTCTTGGGATTTCATTCCGATGCTTCTTCATCCAGCGAAGTACCAGGCTGTTAAAGGATTGGATCATGTATTCGCCATGATATTTTCGCAATTCTTCATCCAATTTTCTGCAAATCTTTGTATCTGTGTTAGGAAGTTTCACCTCGATCAGAAGTGGCACCTTTCCATCTACCAGCTGCAGTACTTCTGACAATAGTGGAATCCTCTCTTTTGTCTCCGCAAGTCTGTACTTCTGCATCTCTTCATATGAAGTATCTTCACTCTGCCCTCTTCCACAGATTCTTTCAAATGTATCATCATGAAAACCACCAACTGTCCATCCTTTGTCAGATGAACATCCAGTTCTATTCCATCTCCGGCTTCGATTGCCGCACGAAACGCGGAAATGAATTTTCCGGAATCCCACGCTTCTTATCATGAAGTCCTCTATGCGCCCACTTTACGCCAAGAAACGGATGCACTCTTTTTCTGCCAGACAGTCTTGGCGCCAGCAGAAAGATTAAAAAAGCCAGCAGTCCTATTACCATACATAATATAACCACTAAAACAATCCCTACATGCATCCTGTTTCATCTCCTTTCTTCTATTCAACGATCACATTAAGTTTTTCTTTTTCCAGTGAGACTTCTATCTCTTTTGATAAAAAGGAAGGTTCTCCATCTGTATGTAACGGCAGTGCACGATCTGTTACTACTTTTGCACTGCGACATTTCAATGTCGTCACACCTTTAAATCTTGTATGCTTTCCTGAAAAAGCGGTTGGAAGCAAACACAAAATTTTAAACTTTGACAGATTTGCCACAACCATAATATCAAGAAATCCATCACTTCCAGAAGCCTCGGGACAGAATTTGAATCCACCACCCTCGTATGGAAGATTCATAAATGCTGCAAAATAAGTCTTTTCAAACACTTTCGTGCTTCCATCATCCATTGTCAGTTCAAGCTTTACTGGCCGATCCTTTATAATACGATCCATTGCCACAACCGCATAACTCAGCTTTCCAATTTTCAGAAGATTTAACACACGTTCCATTTCGAAACGCATACTTCATGACAGACAGCAGCATCAAATCCAATCCCTGCACTTACTGCAAATCTTCTTCCTTTCCCTCCCCTTTTTAGCACACCGATATCCATCTTTTCAACCTTTTTGGGTGAAAGAATTGTGTCCAATGCTTCAAAAGGATCTCCCGGAATTCCTGTTCCTCTTGCAAAATCATTACTTGACCCGATCGGAATATATCCCAACGTCACCTTCTCCAATGATTTAATTCCGCTTAATACTTCATTGAGTGTACCGTCGCCTCCAAGAACAACAAACATGTGCTCCTGACCATCTTCCGTAATCTCTGATGCGATCTTTCCTGCATCCTTTTTCTTTGTTGTCAGATGAATCTGATAATCGATTCTTTTTCTGCACAACTCAGGTTCCAGCTGTTTCCACAGCATCTCGCCAAGCCCTGAACGAGCCCGCGGATTCACAATAAAGTGATAAATCATCAACTTCCTCCAGTGTACTGTCCAGATACCGCCTTAAAGAACGACTCATGTTGCCTTCGAAATCAGCATTTCCCTCTCTCAGACACCATTCAAATACATTTCCGATCACGATCATCCGGATATCTGTTGTAAATTCGTCAATACTTTCTCTAACGTTAATAATCCCATCCTTCGCAGCCTGCTCTACATAAGCCTGTACTGTCACGATCGGATATGGACGTTCTGTTCTTATCGCCGGATTCAATGCCTGATTCTTTGTATCATAATACCCTGCCATAAATTCTACACCAAGCTCACGGCAATAAGCTACATAATTCAAATAAACACGGACAATTCCGTCCTTTACATCTTCCAGACTTTTCGGTGTCTCCAACAGATCCGGTCCCATCGTAGGCTGATCTTCTATATAATAAGACAGCAAGTCATCTTTTGTCTTAAAATGATGATAGAACTTCCGTTCGACACACCTGCTTCTTCACAGATATTCTTGATCGACAATTTTTCATATCCACTCTTCCGAAGAATCTTCTTCGCTGCCTGAAAGATTTTTTTCCTTTGTTTCCTGTGATTTTTTCTGCTGCTTCGATAATTCTGTTTTTGTACTCATTTCTGTTAAAACTCTCCCGTATGCATTTTAAACTATAAGAGATATTATAACATATTTCGCCTTTTTTTTTCAACAAAACAGAGTGGGCTCTATTTTTATTTTCAGCTACCACAATATTCTCATCCTCTTCATTTATAAATATGCAGAAAATGCACTCGGAATTGCATAATTTTTCTCCAGGTCCTTCTTTCCTGCAAATATGATCTCAGGATTCTGAAATTCTTTTTCCAACTCATCCACCAAAATCTCATATCCGGTCATATGCCATTCCACATGACTGAAAATGTGCTTCGCCTTTGGCAGCTTCTTCACGCGCACCGGCGTAAGACCTGACTCTTTTGCATATTCTATAACTTCTTTTTGTGTCAAATGTCCCTCTACATTAGGAAATTCATACAATCCTGCAAGGAGTCCTTTTCCCGGTCTTTTGCGAATCGCAATTTCCTCATTATCACAGAATCTTAGAATCGTTCTTTTCTCGATCCTTCGCTCTTTCGCCTTTTTCTTGACCGGATAGTCCATCTGACATTCATTCTGATATGCAAGACAAAATTCCCTTATCGGACAGCTCTCACACTTTGGTTCTCCATTCGGCAGACAGACGATTGCCCCAAGTTCGATCAATCCTTGATTAAATCTCCCGGTGCCTCTGCCGGAATCACCTGTTCAAGCATACGTTCTATCTTTGTCCTTGTACTTGCTTTCATAATGTCATCACTGTCTTCCAGAAGCTTGTAACCACACGAAAGACATTGCCATCTACCGCTGGTTTCTGCTGATGATAAACAAACGAGCTGATCGCACCGGCTGTATAACTGCCAATTCCCTTCAACTTTTTTATCTCTTCAAATGTATCCGGGAATACACCATTATATTCTTCCATCACCTGTTGTGCTGCTGCCTTTAAATTCCTCGCCCTGTTGTAGTAGCCAAGTCCTTCCCACAGCTTAAGCAGTCTGTCTTCCGGCACTTCAGCCAACGCTTTGATATCCGGCAGTTCTTCCAGGAATCGTGTGTAATAAGATTTAACAGCTTCCACTCTCGTCTGCTGCAGCATAATCTCTGAAATCCAGACCCGATACGCATTCACATGCTTCCGCCATGGAAGATCTCTCTGATTCTCCCGAAACCATTCGACAAGAGGTTCTACCATATCATGTAATCTCTCACATTCCCCAAATTCTACTTTGCAATTTTCCTTTTCATTACATTTCATTCAATACGATTTCCTTATATATAAAAATATCTGTTTAATATTGTAACACAATACCAAACAGATATTCTATAGATAAAATATTTTTCTTTTAAAGAATCTTTGAAAGGAACTCTTGAAGTCTTGGATCTTTCGGATGTTCAAAGAATTCTGCCGGGGCAGCTTCTTCCTTAATCTGACCGTCATCAATGAAAAGAACTCTTGAAGCAACCTCACGGGCGAATCCCATCTCATGAGTAACAACAACCATTGTCATTCCCTCTTTTGCCAGATCTTTCATCAGCTCAAGAACTTCCCCTACCATTTCCGGATCAAGTGCTGAAGTTGGCTCATCAAAAAGAATCACGTCAGGATTCATAGCCATGGAACGGATAATCGCAACACGCTGTTTCTGTCCACCGGAAAGTGTAGACGGATACACATCCGCTTTGTCTTCCAGGCCGATTCTCTTCAAAAGAGCCATTGCCTGCTCTTTTACTTCTTTCTTAATCTGATCCTTTGTCTCAGTGATTGGAATTAACTCTTCCTTCTTGTCACTTCCACGGAACAGATTTTTAAATTTGATCATACGGTTCTTTTTCTTCGCCTTGTCGATGTCCTTACATCTTAAATAAGCAGGTGCCATCATGACATTCTGAAGAACCGTTTTATTATTATAAAGATTAAAATGCTGGAAAACCATTCCCATATGACGGCGGTGTACATTAATATCAACCTTCATATCTGCGATATCAACACCATTGAAAATAATACTTCCGCCTGTCGGGTCTTCCATACAGTTCAGGCATCGCAGAAATGTACTTTTACCGGAGCCGGATGGTCCGAGCACCGCAACGATATCGCCTTTATTGATCGTAACATTGATTCCCTTCAGAATCTCTTTGTCCCCAAAGCTTTTTTGCAGATTAATTACGTCTATCACTCTTCTTCAGGCTCCTTTCTAATAATTTAACAAGTAATGTGATCACAAGCACAAGTGCAATGTAAATCAACGCCATAACAAGATATGGCACCATGAATTCGTAGCTGTTACTTCCGATAAAGTTGAAGGCAACATAAAGATCTGCTGCACCGACAAAACTTACTACTGAAGTTTCCTTAATCAAGGAAATAAACTCATTTCCAAGTGTTGGAAGAATATTCTTAACCGCCTGCGGAATCACAATCTTCATCATACTTGTTCCAAAGCTGAGTCCAACCGCTCTTCCGGCTTCCATCTGTCCCTGGTCAACAGACTGAATTCCACTTCGCATAATTTCAGAAATGTATGCACCACTATTCAAACCAAATACAACCATAGAAACCTGCACTCCGGTAATCTTTACTCCAAAGATCGGAAGGAGTACATAGTAAAAAATAAGGAGCTGAACTACGATAGGAGTTCCTCTGAATAATGCAACGTAAAAGCTGCAAATATGATTCAATACTCTCGGAAGAGTTTTATATTTCGGAATCACACGGACTGTAGCGATCAAAGTACCGATCACAATACCGATGATCAGACCGGTGATTGCGATCAAAAGAGTGTTCTGCAGACCTTGAACTACTTTCACATAGCCATTCTGATTCAGAAATATATCAATAAATTTGTCTACTTTCTGACTAAAATTACCCATTTGTTTCCTTTCCCCAAAAGAGGAAAATGCATGCATTATCTTCTGCCTGTATTTTCCTCGTAAATAAATTCTGTTATTTTAGCTGCTGTCTACGAAATCTTCGCGAACATTTACTGTACTGCGTTGATTGCTGTTGTGATCGCTGCTGCCGGTGCTGCATCAATGATTACATACTGAATGTTTCCGTTGAGCATATCCTGAACTGCAAGAGATCCACTCTTGTATGTTACACATTTTGCAGGAAGTCCCGGGAATCCCCAATCTTCGCTTCCTTCAATGTAGTACTGACCTGTTGTTCCCTGCTGAACACCAATCTGGTCAGATGATTTTGTCTCAGCAAGCTTAGCTGCAACGTCATCTGCTGTCTTGCAGTCGTCGAATGTTGTAACGTTGCTTGGAACGATTAGACGCTGAGATGCTGAGTAGTAAGAATCTGTAAATGTAACATATCCTTCTCTCTCTTCATTAATTGTAAGTCCTGCCATAGCGATATCACATTTCTGCTGACTTACTGACAGACAAACCGCATCGAAATCCATGTTCTGGATTACAAGCTCTTTACCAAGTTCATCCGCAAGAAGCTGTGCGATCTCCATGTCGATTCCGTAATAATCATCACCTTTTGTATACTCGAATGGCTCGAATGCTGCATTTGTAGCTACAACCAACTGATCCTTAGATGTATCAAGTGTTGCTGATTTTACTGCTTCCGGCTCTCCGTCTGAGAAATACTTTTTGCAGATCTCATCAAGTGTTCCATCTGATTTAATCTTTGCAATGAATTCATTTGTCTTCTCAAGAAGCTCCGGCTGATTCTTGTCCACACCAAATGCATATTCTTCATTTGTAAGGTCAATATCAATTACCTTAGCTGTTACTGTCTCTCCTTTACTTCCGCATCCTGCCAGCATGCTGACTGCCAGTGCTGCAGTGAGGAATACTGATAAAAACTTCTTCATATTAAGACCCTCCTGTTTTATCTTGTTTTGCATAAAAATTCATAACATGTTTATAATTATAACATGCTTTTTATAAAATGCAAGAGGTAATTATGCACTATTTCTTGCACAAATACAAAATTTACTGTTCACAATACACTGTGAACAGTAAAGAAAAGCTATAATATGCATATTATTTGAATAAAGCCTGAATACCAAAGAATAAAAATACAATAATACCAAGTACGATTCTGTAATATCCAAATGCTTTGAAGTCATGGTTCTTGATATATTTCATCAGGAACTTGATCGCTATAACAGATACTGCAAAGGATACGATCATTCCAAGAAGAAGCAGGAATACCTGCATTGGGGTAAATGCCAAACCGAATTTAAACAACTTCAGTGCACTTGCTCCGAACATAACCGGAATTGCCAGGAAGAATGTAAATTCTGCTGCCACACCTCTTGAAACCCCAAGTGCCAGTGCTCCTACGATTGTTGCTCCGGATCTGGATGTCCCAGGGATCATCGCCATCATTTGGAAGACTCCGATCAGAAGAACTGTCTTCACAGAAAGCTGGGAGAGTCTTTTTACTTTCGGTTCTCTTGTCTCATTACGTTTTTCAATTATAATGAATAAAATACCATAAACGATCAGCATCAATGCAACAACATATGCATTACTCAGTTTTGATTCAATCAGGTCGTTCAGCAACACTCCTCCGATCAGTGCCGGAATTGTTCCGATCACTACTTTAATCCATAACTGAATTGTCATCTTCTTTTGTTTCTCCGTCTTCGTCGGTGAAAATGGATTCAGCTTATGGAAATAAATTACTACGACCGCCATAATAGATCCGAACTGGATCACCACATTGAACATGTTCGTAAATGCCTCGCTCTGTTTCAGCTGAATAAGCTGTTCCACCAGAATCAAATGACCTGTGCTACTGATTGGAAGCCACTCTGTGATTCCTTGCACAATTCCTAAAATGATAACCTTTAATACCTCTAACATAATTCCCCTCCTCGTTTCAGAACAAACTTCTCGATAGCCTTTGCGGCTCCCTCATCATTATTGCTCTCTGTAATATATCAGCTACAGCTTTGACCTTTTCTTCGGCATTCGCCATGGCAACCCCAAATCCAACTTCTTTGAGCATTGCGATATCATTATCGCCATCCCCACACGCCATGATCTCTTCCCGCCTGATTCCAAGCATCTTGCCAAGATTCACAAGTCCGGTTCCTTTATTCACACCAACTGCATTGATTTCTATATTATATTGAAGAGAGCCAACCAGTTCAAAGACGCCTTCTCGCTCCAGCTCTTTCCACGCCTCTTCTCTCTCTTCCATATCTGCAAACAACATCTGTACTTTGTCGAGATCCCCTTCTTTTTCATCCAGCAGATCTTCCAGTCTGTCTATCGCTATTCGTGTTCTCAGAAAATAATCCCACATGTTCGGATTCTTATGATACTTCTCACTTGCGCGATCTCATCTTTTTGAGCATATCCCTGCCCATCAAAATAAACTTCCAACAGAGTATCATATTTTCTTCCGGTTGCAATTGCTTTTTTTGCTGCTTCTTTGGATAACAGATGTTCTTCCAGTACCTTTCCGGTTCTCGTCTCAATAATCCTTGCCCCATTAGCAGTCAGTGCATAATCCATCCCCGGAAGCTCACGTAATTCCTCTGGAACTCCTGTCCATGGTCTTCCGGTTGCAACAAGAACAACTGTACCATTCTTCAGCGCCTCTTTGATCACATTCTTCGTATAAGGAAGAAGTTCTTTCTTATCTGTAAGAAGTGTTCCATCGAGATCTAATCCAACAATCTTAATTTCCTTTTTTTCCATACTTTTTTCCTTATCTTCTGTATTTTCTATCCGTCAATTGTTACAAAAAGCAACATCTTTTTAATCTTTTCGTAAAACAATCATAAAATATTCCGTGCCAATTTGATTAATTCTCTGTTTTATAGTATAATAGGTTTTCGACAACTATGCAATGTCATTTAAAGAAAGGATATTGAGATTATGGCATTTTACAAAAAAAGCAAGTTACATACGGGCACTGCGCTCATTTGTTCCCTTGCAATTGTATTTTCTGCACTTCCAGTCTATGCTACAGACACGATAGACAATCTGCAAAACCAGACCTCTGCCCTTGAGAACGAATTAAAAGGCATCAACCAGGATATCCTCACCTTGAGCGAGAAGATATCTGATACTGAAATGCAGGTTGAGATCCTCAACAGTGATATAGACAAAACACAGGATGATCTTGAGAAAGCGCAGAAAAATGAAGATCAGCAGTATGAAGATATGAAAAGCCGTATCAAATATATGTACGAGCACGGAAGTGCTACAATGCTCGAGATGCTTTTCTCAGCAGAAAATATGTCAGATTTTCTAAACAAAGCTGATTTTATTGAAAATTTAAGTAACTACGACCGCAAAGCGCTGAACAATCTGAAAGATGTTCACCAGCAGATTGCTGATCAGAAAGCAGACCTGGAAGCACAACAGGATTCCATGAAAGATTTACAGAACCAATTGCAGACACAGCAGACACAGTTACAGGCAAAAGCTGCTGCAACTTCTACTGATTTGAATGAAGTGAATGCAAAACTACAAAAAGCCAAAGAAGAAGAGGCAGCTCGTCAGGCAGAAGAAGCCAGGAAACAGGCGGAAGCAGCTGCGAAAGCCGAAGCAGCTGCAAAAGCTGAGGCTTCTGCAGTACGAACAATACGAATACTTCCAGTTCCTCTGGGAACTCGGGGAACTCTGGGAACTCCGGTAATTCAGGTAATTCAGGTTCCTCATCCTCCGGAAGCTCAAGTTCTTCTGGTGGCTCCAATAGTTCCGGATCTGCCATTGCGTCTGATGACCTTACACTTCTTGCAGCAATTCTGCAATGTGAGGCCCACTATGATTACGATTCTATGCTTGCAGTTGCTACAGTCATTATGAATCGTGTATATAGCAGCCGCTTTCCGAATTCTATTCATGATGTCATCTATGCCAAAGGACAGTTTGCTCCTGTATGGACAGGTTCCTTAGACCGTGTATTAAAGCAAGGTCCACGAAGTCTTTCTATCCAGGTTGCACAGGATGCGATCAACGGAGCTCGTCTTGCCTCTGTAGCCGACTGTTATTACTTCCTGTACGCACCATCGACAAGCAGAACCGGTGTTGTAATTGGCGATAACGTTTTCTTTACGAGTTGGTAAATAATAAAAAGACTAAGAAGCACCGGAAGATTTCATTTTGATCTTCCAGTGCTTCTTTTTTAGAAACAACTCTATTTTCTACTGATAATCAACAACATCAATCCATCTCATCAGGAAATCTTTCTCAAGTTCATTTTCTTTAGACAACTGTGCTGCTGCAACAATCGGAAGCCACTGCTGCACATACTGCATTGCTGTATCGCTCTTCTTGCAGAACAGTTTTAAGTAAAGGTCTGCTACTTTCTGATCCTTCAGTGCAAAGAGAAGATATGTCATTGCTGCATCTGCACTTGCATTTCCCTGTGTTGCATGAGCCAGTCAACCACTGTCATCTTTCCATTCTTTCCTACGATCACATTACTCGGATTAAAGTCTCCATGGCATACTTTATTATGCTTTGGCATACTCTCAAGTCTTGTCATCAGCTCATAACGTGTAGTCGCATCAAGATCTTTCAATCCATTGATCTGACGAGCTAATTTATCTTTCATTCCTTTCAGAAGCGGTGATTTCTTACCCTGAACCTGTAACTGGAGATCAACAAAGTCTTCCATATATTTTTCCAGATTCTTCCTATCAGATTCCATCATGTCCTCAAGTGTCTTACCTGCTTTGTACTCGATCGCAATTGCCCACTTTCCATCAATCTGAGTTACTTCTTTTACCTTCGGAATGTCCAAACCTGTCTCTTCTACTCTTGCAGTATTCAGAGCCTCATTAAATACATCTGACTTCGGATGTCCTTCATTAAAAACCTTCACAATGTAGTCATCACATTTGTAAACTGATTTGTAAGCACGTTTCACGATGAGATTTTTTTCTTCTAACTTCATAATATAGACCTCCTTATATCTTGAACACACCTGCTTGTCTGCTCTTATTTTATCTCAGCTCTGCGGGGCTGTTCCTCTTGCCTTACGGCTCTTACTTTGTTTTGATGATGTCATTATATCTCACAATTTTTAAAATAAAACCCCTTCAGCGCAAGTTTGTGCAGTTTTTAACAAGTTTTTTCACCCGCTATATATTGTCTATTTCTTAACAATTACAGACTCTGGCTCGTTGCTCGCGTATACTTGGAAAACTCAAAAACTCTATTTTCCAAGTTATCGCGGCAGTCGCCAAGGTCTTGTGCAAGCACAGACTTTGGCTCGTTGCTCGCGTAAAAAAAGAGATAGAACAATGCTTTTCAACATCATTCTATCTCTCTCGTATATTTTAGATTCTAACGGTCATATGCCTGCTTATGCAATGCAATTTATTTTCCGTAGTAGCATTTCAGGTACAGATCTTTGATCTCCTGGATGAGTGGGTATCTTGGGTTAGCTCCTGTACACTGATCGTTGAATGCCTGCTCTGACATTTCATCAAGTGTATCAAGGAAGTACTTCTCATCGATACCGTAATCTTTGATTGTCTTCTTGATCCCAATCTTCTCTTTGAGTTCTTCAAGCTTAGCAATGAAGTTCTCAAATACTTCTTTATCATCTTTACCTGTGCATCCTGCGAAACGTCCGAGTTCTGCGTATCTTGCAAGTGCATGTGGGTACTGATACTGTGAGAATGTTCCCATCTTTGTCGGAACTTCTGCTGCGTTGTATCTCATAACCTCTGTAAGGATTACTGCGTTAGCAACACCGTGTGGCAGGTGGTGGAAAGCACCAAGCTTATGAGCCATGGAGTGGTTAACACCAAGGAATGCATTTGCGAATGCCATACCAGCCATACAGGAAGCATTTGCCATTTCTTCACGAGCCTTCGGATCGTTTGCTCCGTTCTCATATGCAGATGGAAGGTTCTCGAATACAAGCTTAACAGCCTTCATAGCAAGACCATCTGTGTAATCTGTAGCCATGATAGATACATATGCCTCAATTGCATGTGTCATAACGTCGATACCTGAAGCACTTGTCAGTCCCTTCGGCTGTGTCATCATGTTGTCTACGTCTACGATTGCCATGTTTGGAAGCAGAGCGTAGTCAGCGATTGGCCATTTAACACCTGTGTCAGCGTCTGTGATGATTGCAAATGGTGTTACCTCAGAACCTGTTCCTGAAGATGTTGGGATAGCTACGAAGTAAGCTTTCTCTCCCATCTTAGGGAATGTAAATACTCTCTTACGGATGTCCATGAAGTCCATAGCCATATCTTCGAAGTTTGCTTCCGGATGCTCATACATAATCCACATGATCTTAGCAGCGTCCATTGCAGATCCACCACCAAGAGCAATGATTGTATCTGGCTCAAACTGTCTCATCTGGTCAACACCCTTGCGTGCACACTGAAGTGTCGGGTCTGGTGCTACCTCGAAGAAGCATGTATGCTGGATTCCCATTTCATCTAATTTATCTTCGATTGGTTTTACATATCCGTTCTTGTAAAGGAAAGAGTCAGTTACGATAAATGCTTTCTTCTTGTGCATTACTGTTCCAAGCTCATCCAGTGCAACCGGCATAGAACCTTTCTTGAAGTAAACTTTCTCAGGTGTTCTGAACCACAGCATATTTTCTCTCCTCTCTGCAACTGTCTTGATGTTAAGCAGATGTTTTACTCCTACGTTCTCTGATACAGAGTTTCCACCCCATGATCCACATCCAAGTGTAAGGGACGGAGCCATCTTGAAGTTATAAAGGTCTCCGATTCCACCGTGAGAAGAAGGTGTATTGATCAGTACACGACAAGTCTTCATTGCTGCTGCATGTTTTGCAATCTTCTCTGTCTCTGCCGGATGTACGTAGAGGGAAGATGTATGTCCATATCCACCGTCTGCTACAAGCTGAGCTGCTTTCTCAAGCGCCTCATCAAATGTTTTGGCTTTGTACATACCAAGTACCGGTGATAATTTCTCATGTGCAAATTCTTCTGAGATATCTACAGATTCAACTTCTCCGATTAGAATCTTTGTATTCTTCGGTACCTCAACGCCTGCCATCTGAGCGATTTCATAAGCTGATTTTCCTGGGATTTTGCTGTTCAGCGCACCGTTGATGATGATTGTCTTACGAACTTTGTCAAGCTCCTCGCCTGGTTTCAGGAAGTAGCATCCTCTATACTGGAATTCTTTCTTTGCTTCTTCATATACGCTTTCAAGTACTGTTACAGACTGCTCAGAAGCACAGATCATACCATTGTCAAATGTCTTAGAGTGGATGATTGAGTTAACTGCCATTCTTACATCTGCTGTGTCGTCGATGATAACCGGTGTGTTACCAGCTCCAACTCCGAGTGCCGGCTTTCCTGAAGAGTAAGCTGCTTTAACCATTCCAGGACCACCTGTTGCAAGGATGATGTCTGCATCTCTCATTACTGTGTTTGTAAGTTCCAGTGACGGAGCATCGATCCATCCGATGATTCCTTCCGGAGCTCCTGCCTTAACCGCTGCATCAAGAACAACTTTAGCTGCTGCAATTGTAGATGCTTTAGCAGCCGGGTGTGGCTGATGATGATTGCATTTCTTGTCTTTAAGCAGATCAGTGTTTTGAAGATTGCTGTTGATGTCGGGTTTGTTGTAGGGATAACTGCTGCAACAAGTCCGATTGGCTCTGCAATCTTTTTGATTCCGAAAGCCTTATCTTCTTCTACAACACCACATGTCTTTGTATCTTTGTATGCGTTGTAAATATACTCTGCTGCGTAATGGTTTTTGATAACCTTATCCTCGAGAATACCTCTCTGAGTTTCTTCTACCGCAAGTCTTGCAAGCGGGATACGCTGCTTGTTTGCTGCCATAGCTGCTTCATAGAAGATTTTGTCAACCTGCTCCTGTGTAAATGTAGCGAAGATTTTCTGTGCTTCGCGCATTTCTTTCATTTTTGCTTCAAGAGCTTCTACGTTATCAACGAATCCGGTATTTACTGTCTTTGTCTCTACAGTTTTTGCCGCCTCTTTCTTTGCCATCTGAGTATTCCTCCTGTACTTGAATAAATCATTTTTATAGTCACTGTTTTTGTAACCTGCAAGTTTTATCCGATCGGGTTCTTTTTATGTTTCCCGATTACAGTTAATAGTATACTGGTTCGTTAATTAATTGTCAATGTACCTTTCGTTAAAGTTTTAACGTTATTTTTTTAACATCAGTTGTGCACTTTTTTACAAAAATGATTTTTTTCTTGACAGCGAACAGTTTTGACACATCCAAGCGGAGTGTTTTTTATATATTAGGAAAGAACTTCCTAATATATAAAAACTCCCATGCAGGACATTCATCCTACATGGGAGTCTAAGTTCAGCTATAAATTCAAAATAGATTAAACAAGCTCGATCAGAACTTCCATAGCTGCGTCACCTTTACGCTGACCAATCTTTACGATTCTTGTGTAACCACCGTTACGATCTGCGTATTTTGGTGCGATCTCATCAAAGAGTTTTGCAACCATGTCAACATCTTTCATGTTTCTCTTCTCGCCTTCTTTAACCGGGAAGAGAACCTTCAGCATCTGACGTCTAGCGTGCAGTCTGCTTGGCTTATCTTTTTTGATTGTCTTCTCAACTTCGTCATAAACAGTAACTTTCTTACCGTCAACAACTTCTTTCACACGTTTGCCATCAGCATCTTTACGTGCTACTTTAGCCATTACTGTAACTTCTTCGAAGTTATCTTTCTCTTTTACAGCAAGAGCGATCAGGCTTTCTGCCTGCTTACGAATCTCTTTTGCCTTAGCTTCTGTTGTAACGATCTTTCCATTGTTAAGAAGAGCTGTTACCTGGTTTCTAAGTAAAGCTTTTCTCTGGCTTGCTGTTCTGCCAAGTTTTCTATACTTTGCCATTTTAAATTTCCTCCATTAATTAACATTTGGTTATGCATCTTCGGGCTTACTAATCAAATGCTCCTGTCGTGCTCTTCGGGCTTACCGCCAGGATATTTAATCTTCAGCGGGCTACTGTTCACAAAATTGTGAATGCAGCCTGTGCAGGACATAAGTGTCCTGATAATTTATCAAAGTACGGATATAGAATATTATTCTTCTCCGTGGTTCAGTTCCAGATTGAGTTCTTTCAGTTTTGCAAGAACTTCTTCGAGAGACTTGCGACCAAGGTTACGAACCTTCATCATGTCTTCCGGAGTCTTGTTTGTGAGCTCTTCAACTGTGTTGATTCCGGCTCTCTTCAGACAATTGTAAGAACGAACAGAAAGTTCAAGTTCATCAATGCTCATCTCAAGAACTTTTTCTTTCTCGTCATCCTCTTTCTCAATCATAACTTCTGCCTGCTGAGCTACCTCTGACAGGTCGATGAAGAGTTTCAGATGCTCACTTAACACTTTTGCTGCAAGGCTGACAGCCTCATCAGGAGCCATTGTACCTTTTGTCCAGACATCAAGTGTCAGTTTGTCATAATCTGTAACCTGACCTACACGTGTATCCTGAACTGTCAGGTTAACACGATCGATCGGTGTATAGATAGAATCGATCGGAAGAACACCGATTGGCATATCTTCTGTTTTATTCTTATCTGAGCTTACATATCCTCTACCTTTAGTGATTGTAAGTTCCATGTAAAGCTTGCTGTCTTTGCCACCGCTTAATGTAGCAATTACCTGCTCCGGGTTTACAATCTCAATATCAGAGTCACACTGGATATCAGCACCTGTTACAACACCTTCTCCTTCAAACTCGATATAAGCTGTCTTCACTTCATCAGACTCAGATGTGTTCTTGATAGCCAGAGATTTCAAGTTCATGATGATCTCTGTCACATCTTCTTTAACACCCGGGATGGAACTGAACTCGTGCAGTACACCGTCGATTTTCACAGAACTAACTGCTGCTCCCGGCAGGGAAGAAAGCATAATTCTTCTCAGCGCGTTACCAAGCGTAGTTCCGTATCCTCTCTCCAGCGGTTCTACGACAAATCTTCCGTATTTCTTGTCATCTGAAACATCTGTAATTTCAATATTCGGTTTATTAAAATCAAACACTACACAGACCCTCCTTATGGGCTTAATATATGTTGAGGGGGTACAAAACTGTATCTAATCAACTTATTCAGATTAGTTAGGATTGCCCTGCATAATAGCCTGCGCAATCCTTTCAAATCATAATTATTATTTAGAATACAGCTCGACGATAAGCATCTCGTCAACCGGTACATCGATTGCTTCTCTGTTAGGAAGCTCTTTTACTTGTACCTCTAAGATTCTCAGCGTCTGCCTCAAGCCACTCTGGTACCATGTTTCCAGCTGTAGCTTCAAGAATCTCTTTGTATCTCTGTGAACCTTTTTTGTCTCTTGATTTCAATAACATCTCCAGCCTTT
>ENA-OQCX01000765-OQCX01000765.1-human-gut-metagenome-genome-assembly--contig:-NODE-765-length-16255-cov-2.628410_pt1 | contig 16255 bp, 19 predicted proteins | sample MGYA00242762_ERZ504587 | MGnify/ENA primary metagenome ERZ504587 (study PRJEB26092, sample SAMD00036337) | human gut metagenome | host: Homo sapiens | study: EMG produced TPA metagenomics assembly of... | reverse complement strand
CATAATATTTGCCATAACTCCCAAAGCTCATGATTCACCCTCCTTCTGTATGAATGTCAATCAGATGTGCCATACAGATCAAAAAATAGCCTGATACTCTGACATGCCAGGCGCAACAATCGGTGTATATCGCTCATCTTTGATATAGCGTCCCTTTTTTCCTGCTTGTGAAATGATAATGCCATCGCCGTCATTTATGGTACATATCTTTCGTCCTGTCTCCTCCTCGTAACTTTCCAGTATCTCCTTTGTCTGTTCATAAGCAGTCAGATATGCCAGGTAATGCGGCATAATATTTAACGGCACAATGCCAAAACCGCTGCAGTCTACATTTTCTCCAACTTCCTCGATACCACCAGGTTCAATCTGACAGGCAAACTCCATCGTATCGCCAAGAACCATGCTGCCGGCACTTATTCCTATAAGCACATGGCGGTTAGCAAGCTCAGTCAAAACTTCCAGACTATTTTTCCACTTTTTTAAATGCTTGCGCAGATAAAATGGATTTCCGCCCATCAAAATAACAACATCATATGCCAATAAAAAAGTCGCATCCTGAAATTCCACGTCCACGCACTCCGGCTCAAGTCCAAAGCGCCTCATGAGCGCACTTAATACTGGAACATTATGATCTTTTTCTTTGTACCGGCACGAGGCGGTTGTCACAAGCTGCTGCTCTTCTTGAGATTGGCACAAGTGCTTTTTTTATTTCTTCCTCCAACTGTGGGGATGTTATGCCGTCCGATGTCAGTAATATCATTTTTTCCTCATTTCCGCACAAAACTGTGCTAATTTTATAAACTAATTATACCCTTTCCCACTCCGATTTGCAAGCAAAAGGCGTATTACTACTAAGCCCCTTCGGTGCAATATAAAAAGGCGCGCACCCTGCGGTACGCGCCTTAAAAATTTTATTAAAATGATTAGAAATCTACTTCTTCATCGTAGTAGCAGCACTTTAACAGCTTTGCCATCTGCTCTGGGTTAATGCTTCTTGGATTGGATCCTGTACAAGCATCACCTACTGCAAGCTCTGCAACTGTTGGCAGCTTCTCCATAAATTCTTTCTCGTCGATGATTCCGCCCTCATAATCCTTGATGCAGGTCGGGATATCAAGCTGCTTGTTCAAGAACTTTTCTCATACAGGTATATGATTTATAATCATAATAAAAGGAAGATACTATAGTAATTCTTGTAAATAATGTATATTGATTCAGCTCATCAGAACATGAAATCCTGTTGAACTGTCTTAAATGCATTAATTAAGAGGATTGTTAAGCAGTGGCAACCGATGTTTCACGTGAAAACGAAAAGGATGGGATGATTATGAAAAATTACTCAGAAGATGTAAACAGACAGTATCATATTCAAGTGGCAAAAGGTGAAGTGGGCCGTTATGTGATCCTTCCGGGAGATCCGAAAAGATGTGTAAAGATTGCACAGTATTTTGATAATCCTGTGCTGATCGCAGACAACAGGGAATATATCACTTATACAGGAACACTGGATGGAGTGAAGGTCAGTGTAACGTCAACCGGTATTGGTGGCCCATCAGCGTCCATTGCAATGGAAGAGCTGTATCGCTGCGGAGCGGATACTTTTGTCAGAATCGGAACCTGTGGTGGAATGCAGACGGAAATAAAAAGTGGAGACATTGTAATTGCGACAGCAGCAGTACGTATGGAAGGAACAAGCAGAGAATATGCGCCAATTGAATATCCGGCAGTGGCAAATCTGGATGTGACCAATGCTCTTGTTGAAGCTGCGAAGGAGAAAGGATTTATATATCATACAGGTGTGGTACAGTCCAAAGATTCTTTCTATGGACAGCATGAGCCGGAAGCAATGCCGGCAGGTTATGAGTTGATCAATAAATGGGAAGCTTGGAAACGAATGGGATGTCTTGCTTCTGAAATGGAATCTGCGGCACTTTTCATCGTAGCCGGTAAACTCAGGGCGAGGATGGGTTCCTGTCTGTTGGTATTGGCAAATCAGGAGAGAGAGAAGCTGGGTCTTGAGAATCCGGTTGTACATGACACAGACATGGCAATCCGGGTAGCTGTAGAGGCAATCCGCAGAATGATTAAAGAAGATCAGGGACAAGTTCTGTAAGAACGGAGGTGACAGAGAATGCAGAATCTGGAAAAATCAATGATCAGCAAACTGATTGAGACTGCAATGGAACAGCTCAAATTTTCTTATACACCTTATTCAAATTTTAAGGTTGGTGCATCATTACTTACAAAAAACGGACAGATTTATACAGGGTGTAACATTGAAAATGCAGCATATACACCTACGAACTGTGCAGAACGAACCGCAATTTTTAAAGCAGTGAGCGAAGGCGTCAGGGAGTTTGACGCAATTTGTATTGTGGGTGGAAAAGCTGGGATTTTGACAGAGTATACAGCTCCCTGTGGTGTCTGCCGTCAGGTAATGATGGAGTTCTGTGATCCGGAGACATTTCGGATTATTCTGGCAATAGATAAAGAACATTATGATATCTACACACTGAAGGATTTGCTACCGCTGGGATTTGGACTACGAAATCTGATAAATTCCCGAGAAATATAAGGTAGACGCCCATCATTGCAAGTGATTTTTAATTGCGAAAAGTAAAAAAAGTGAATGACGAATAAAAGGGAACAGGAAAAGGTCAGCGATTAATAAAATGTAAGAGAAGGAGTAAACATAAATGAAAAATTACGACAGAATTTTTGTAATTGTACTTGATTCTCTGGGGATCGGGGCAATGCCGGATTCAGCAAAATTTGGTGATATCGGGGTGGATACTTTTGGACATATTCTTGAGAAAATGGGTTCTCTGGAGATTCCAAATCTTAGAAAACTGGGAATGCTGAATCTTCATCCGGCAGGAAAAATGGCGGGTGTTGAGAATCCCAAGGGGCGATATACGCATCTGGGTGAAGCTAGCAATGGAAAAGATACCATGACCGGACACTGGGAGATGATGGGAATCAAAACAGAAAAACCATTTAAAACCTTTACAGAAACAGGATTCCCGCCGGAATTGATCGCAGAACTGGAGAAAAGATGCGGAAAAAGAGTGATAGGAAACAAGAGCGCAAGCGGAACGGAGATTATTGAGGAACTGGGCGAAGAGGAGATTCAGACGGGTGCAATGATTGTTTATACTTCAGCAGATTCTGTTCTTCAGATCTGCGGAAATGAAGAAACTTTTGATCTTCAGAATCTGTACCGCTGCTGTGAAATTGCAAGAGAAATTACCATGAAGGATGAATGGAGAGTTGGCAGAGTTATTGCAAGACCATATGTTGGTAAGAAAAAAGGTGAATTTAAACGTACTAGTAACCGTCATGACTATGCATTGAAACCCACCGGACTTACCACGTTAAACGTGTTGAAAGATCATGGATTTGATGTGATCGGTGTTGGAAAGATTCATGATATTTTTTGCGGAGAAGGCATTACAGAAACTCATCATTCAGACAGCTCTGTACATGGAATGGAGCAGACAATTGAAATCTGCAAGAGAGATTTCAGAGGGTTATGTTTTGTTAATCTTGTAGATTTTGATGCATTATGGGGACACAGAAGAAATGTGGAAGGTTACGGAAAAGAGATTGAGAAATTTGACAAAAATCTGGGTGTGTTGTTAGAAGAAATGAGAGAGAATGATCTGCTTATTCTCACTGCAGATCATGGAAATGATCCGACTTATACAGGAACTGACCATACAAGAGAATATGTACCATTCATTGCTTACTCAAAGAGAATGAAAAATGGCGGTGCGATAAAAGACGAAGATACTTTTGCTGTGATCGGTGCTTCTGTGGCGGAGAATTTTGGAGTGCCAATGCCTGAGGGAACAATTGGACATTCTGTTTTAAAAGAGTTAATGTAATAACGATTGTAAAAAAAGACAGGAATATTGAAAACAGGCGTTTTCAATCTCCTGTCTTTTGTGCTAAAATAGGAAAAGAATTTATCTGACTAAATCGTTAAAGAGAGACAAGTGATAAATTGTAAAAAGATAAAATGATATAGAAAGGAAACAGTTTTTATGGAAACAGGAACAATTTTTAAATTTCATAATGATCTGGATACAGACCAGATCATAGCATCACAGTATCTGTTACTTCCTAATCTGGATGAGATGAAAGGTCATGCATTTGAATCTCTGGATCCGGATTTTTCAAAGAAAGTAAAACCGGGAGATTTCGTGGTAGGTGGAGAAAACTTTGGATGTGGTTCTTCCAGAGAGCAGGCGCCTGGTGTTCTGAAAGCGTTGGGAGTACAGGCAGTTGTAGCAAAATCTTTTGCACGAATCTTTTACAGAAACTCTATTAATATTGGTTTGCCGGTAATTGTCTGCAAAGATCTTCCGGACGAAGTAAATACCGGAGATAAGATGGTTCTTCATATGTCAGAGGGAACAGTTGAAGCTAACGGAAAAACATATTCCTGTACAAAGCTTCCGGAATATATGCAGAATATTTTGAATCAGGGTGGTCTGATCGCATCTCTGAACAAGGAGGAGAAGTAAAATGGGAATGACAATTGCAGAAAAGATTATTGCTGCGGCAGCAGGTGTTGACAGCGTAAAACCGGGAGATATCCATACAGTTAAACTCGATCGTCTCATGAGTAATGATGGAACCACACATCTTACGGTTGATATGTATAACAATAAATTGAAAAATCCGCACATTGCAGATACAAGCAAGCTGGTGTTTATCGTGGATCATAATGTACCATCTGACAGCCCGAAAACAGCAGCATCCCAGAAGAAGATGCGAGATTTTGCAAAAGAACATAACATTGATTTCTGGGAAGGAAAAGGTGTCTGCCATCAGGTTATGATCGAGAATTATGTCCGTCCGGGTGAACTGATCTTTGGTGCAGACAGCCATACTTGTTCATACGGTGCATTAGGTGCATTTGGAACAGGCGTAGGATGTACAGATTTCCTTTATGGTATGGTAACAGGTACTTCATGGGTACTGGTTCCTGAGAGCGTAAAATTTAATCTGACAGGTAAACTTCCGGAAGGAGTTTATGCAAGAGATCTGATTCTTACAATCATTGGGGAAATCGGAGCAAATGGATGTAACTATCAGGCAATGGAATTTACAGGCGAGGGTGCGAAAACACTCAGTATCAGTGATCGTATGGCGCTTTGCAACATGGCAGTAGAAGCCGGTGCAAAGACAGGTATCTTTGAAGCAGATGAGAAAGCTATTGAATATCTGAAAGAACATGGACGTGAGCCAAAGGCTGTATATCACAGTGATCCGGATGCAGTTTATGCGAGAGAATATACATTTGATTTATCAAAAGTCCGTCCTGTAGTTGCGAAACCTGATTTTGTAGACAATGTTGTGCCTGCAGAAGAAGCCTGCGGAATTGAAATCAATGAAGCATTTCTGGGATCCTGTAACAACGGACGTATTGAAGATCTGCGTGTCGGTGCAGAAATCATCAAGGGCAAGAAGGTTGCTGAGGGCGTCAGATTTCTCGTTGTGCCTGCAAGCCAGACTATTTACCGCCAGGCATTAAAAGAGGGGCTTATTGACACGTTTATGGAGCTGGAGCCATTGTTATGAATCCGAACTGCAGTGTATGCTGGGGAAGCTGTCAGGGTGTGATCGGTGAGAACGAAGTTCTGATCAGTACAGGAACACGTAATTTCAAAGGTCGTGCAGGACACCCAAGTTCCAAAGTATATCTGGGATCAGCAGCTACTGTTACAGCATCTGCATTACAGGAAAGATTGCGCTGGCAAGTGAGGTGTGATGCTAATTATAAATGTTTCACGTGAAACATTTAACCGAATCAAGTAAATTTCCTGCGAAGGTTGCGAAAAGCAATAGACAGCGGGTGGAGATTTATTTGTATCAGGAGGAGAGCAAGCTCATCCTGATAAACTGCGGAGTAGTTATTCGGTATGGTATAGAGTCGCGTAGCAAAGCGGATATTCACAATTCATTTGAATGAATTTTAACTTGTGACTGTGAAAGTAATGAACAGTTACAAGTGAAGATAGAAGATAAGAGGTAAGATTATGGAAAAATTCACAGGAAAAGTGTGGGTTCTGGATGATGACATTGATACAGATATTATTATTCCAACAGAATATCTCGCACTGAAAACAATCGACGATATGAAACAGTACGGATTCAGTCCTCTGCGTCCGGAACTGGCAGGACAGATTCAGAAAGGCGACATTATTGTTGCAGGAAAGAACTTTGGATGTGGTTCTTCCAGAGAACAGGCACCGGAAATTATCAAAGCACTGGGAATTCAGTGTGTAATTGCCAAATCTTTTGCGAGAATTTTCTTCAGAAATTCTATTAATAATGGTCTGTTACTGATCGAGCAGCCAGATCTTCATGATGATATCAAAGAAGGTGATGAAGTCACTGTGGTAATGAATGAACATGTAGATTACAATGGAAAACAGTACCCGATCGCTTCTCTTCCGGAAAATCTGATGAGCATTATTCAGGCTGGCGGACTTGTAAAAGCCAATGCGCAAACTGAATGGGCTGGATTGATTTGGAAAGGAGAGGAAAATGGGCGAGACAGTTATTGAGAAAATTATAAGAAACAATGTTGGAAAAACAGTAAAGCCTGGAGACATTGTAACGGTCAATGTAGACAGGGTTATGATTCATGATATATTTATTCCATTTGTAGCAGAAAAGTTTGAAGAAATGGGCTTTACGAAGCTCTGGGATCCAGATAAAGCAGTACTCATATATGACCATCTGGTTCCTGCAAGTCAGTTAGATGATACCAGACATTTCCATGCGGGAGATGCTTTTGCCAGGAAATATGGCATGAAAAATGTTCACAGAAGTGATGGAATCTGCCACCAGTTAATGACAGAGGCAGGTTATGTAAAACCGGGAAATATTGTATTTGGTACAGACAGCCATACCACTACCTACGGATGTGTAGGCGCTTTCTCTTCCGGTATCGGATATACAGAGATGGCAAGTATTCTGGGAACAGGAACTATGTGGATCAAAGTTCCTGAGACAATTAAGGTTGTGATCGAGGGAGAACTTCCGGAAAATGTTATGTCCAAAGATATCATCCTGCGTCTGATCGGTGATCTGGGAGCTGATGGAGCAACATACAGAGCACTTGAATTTACCGGCAGTACAGTAAAGAATATGACAGTAGCAAGCCGTATGACTATGGCAAATATGGCGATTGAGGCAGGTGCAAAATGTGCACTGTTTACACCGGATGAAAAAACTGCAGAATATTGTGACATAGAGTTAAATGAGTTCCAGAAGAGCCTTACAGGAGATGAAGATGCAACCTATATGAAAACAATCACTTATCGCGCAGAGGATTTTGTACCGGTTATGGCATGTCCGTCTCAGGTAGATAAGATTAAAAATGTAAGTGAGCTTGAAGGAACAGAAATAGATCAGGTATTTATCGGTTCCTGTACAAATGGCCGTCTGGAGGATCTCAGAGCTGCAGCAGAGGTGTTAAAGGCAAAAAGGTAGCAGATTACGTTAAATTGATTGTAACTCCTGCAAGTCGTAAAATATACCGTCAGGCAATTGCAGAGGGAATTATGGATACTCTGGCAGAAGCAGGTGCAATGATCACACATCCCGGATGTGGATTATGCTGTGGACGTGCAGGAGGTATCCTTACCGACGGTGAACGTGTAGTAGCTACAAATAACAGAAATTTCCTTGGTCGAATGGGAACATCTAAGGTAGAGATTTACCTTGCATCACCAAAAACAGCAGCAGCGTGTGCAATTGCTGGTAAAATTGTAAATCCAGAGAAATAAAACGTACAATAAAATCAATGCGATATAAAATGTACAGATGAGCAACGAAACTACAGAATAACAAAAGAATAAAATTAACGGATAAGTCCACTGCATTATTTATAAAAGGAGTAAGCAGTGGACTTATTTTTTGTCAGAGAACGACACTATGATATGTTTCATATCACATAATAAATTATCTGACGGGATAATGGGATAATAAGGAAAGAAAAGGCGTGGAAAAGCCTGTAAATTTGATTGCATAGAAAAAGTTTCTCAGACAGAATTGTCCAGTGTGAGTCTGATCTCCGACGAAAACATGTGCTTTTTGAACTTAAAATTGAACATATATTGAACTGAAATAAGAAAAGTTAAATTCTGGTTCAATGCATAGTTCAAAATATAAATTAAACTAATTGAACCAGCGTAATAAAAACAATTAACATGTTCAATATGGTTCAATTAATAATGAACTGCAAAATAAACTAAAAGTTGAACATTGCTGATGAAATTGAAAATAATAAAATTTACCGTTGAATTATTAGTTCAATTATAGTATAATAGCAAAGAAAAAAACTTGAAAAAGCTGATAAAATGCGGGATTTAAAAATGAACAGAACATATATTCGCGTATGATACTGAAAGAAATACATTTGAACTTAATTAATGTTTGGATGCCTGTATGTATTTTGATTCCCGTATAAACAATATAATATATTTGTTCTTTCTATAACATATATGCGAAAGAATTAAGAAATATAACAATAACCATTGATTATAACAATATAATTTGTTTTTTACAGAGAACGGAGATAGTATTTATGAATAATATATTTGCTGAACGATTAAAAAAAGCAATGGAACAGAAGAATATGAAGCAGATCGACCTTGTAAAAAAGGCGGCAGAGCAGGGCGTGAAACTTGGAAAGAGTCATGTGAGCCAGTATCTGAGTGGAAAAACAACTCCCAGATCAGAAATTCTTAATTTTCTGGCGACAACATTAGGAGTAGAAACTGAATGGCTGAAAGGAACCGATGTATCTGTAGACACTTTAAAGAAAGAGACAAATGAGGCAGGATTTCAAATGGAAAATATGAAATTTGATTACAATTATAATAATATGAAAGAAAATGACAGAGAGGCAGTTGAGGAAGCACAGGTTCGTGAATTTAAAAAATCGTCTAAGCTGAATAATGTGTTATATGATGTAAGAGGGCCGGTTGTAGAAGAAGCTGCACGTATGGAAAATGCAGGAACTCAGGTTTTGAAACTTAATATCGGAAATCCGGCACCGTTTGGATTCAGAACACCGGATGAAGTGATTTATGATATGAGACAGCAGTTGACAGAGTGTGAGGGATATTCCCCTGCAAAAGGTTTATTTTCTGCCAGAAAAGCAATTATGCAGTATGCACAATTGAAAAAGCTCCCTAATGTATCTATTGAAGATATTTATACGGGAAATGGCGTCAGTGAACTGATTAATCTCAGTATGTCAGCTCTGTTAGATAATGGAGATGAGATTTTGATTCCATCTCCAGATTATCCGTTGTGGACAGCATGTGCAACTTTAGCTGGTGGAAAAGCAGTACATTATATTTGTGATGAACAGGCAGAATGGTATCCGGATATGGATGATATCAGAAAGAAAATTACTAGCAGAACAAAAGCAATCGTTATTATAAATCCGAATAATCCGACTGGTGCGTTGTATCCGAGAGAAGTATTACAACAGATAGTAGATATTGCCAGAGAACATCATCTGATCATTTTCTCTGATGAAATCTATGACCGTCTTGTAATGGACGGAGCAGAACATATTTCCATTGCTTCAATGCTCCGGATTTATTCTGTGTAACGTTCAGCGGTTTATCCAAATCACATATGATCGCGGGCTTTAGAATCGGATGGATGATTCTCAGTGGCAATAAGGCAGTTGCAAAAGATTATATAGAAGGAATCAAGATGCTTTCTAATATGAGACTTTGTTCTAATGTACCGGCGCAGTCAATTGTTCAGACTGCATTGGGCGGACATCAGAGTGTGGAGAGTTATATTGTTCCTGGTGGACGTATTTATGAGCAGAGAGAATTTATTTATAATGCGCTGACAGATATTCCGGGAATTACCGCTGTGAAACCGAAAGCTGCATTTTATATGTTCCCTAAGATTGATACAAAGAAATTTAATATCGTAAATGATGAGAAATTTGCATTAGATTTATTAAAAGAGAAGAAGATTCTGCTTGTACATGGCGGTGGATTTAACTGGCATCAGCCGGATCACTTCAGAGTGGTTTATTTACCAAGAATAGAAGTATTAAAAGAAGCAGCCGGCAAAATCAGAGATTTTCTGGAATATTACCAGCAGGAAATATAATCTGTCAGTGAGAAATGGGTACTATGTCACGTGAAACATAGTACCCATTTCCTGATATTATAAATACTTTTGGTCAAACGGATAAAATCATCCATTTTGCTACGCAGCTCTACATCGAATAACTGCTTCGCAGTTTATCAGAAGGAGTTTACATTTCTCCTGATACAAGCAAGTCCTCACCCATTGTTTATTGCTTTTCGCAACCTTCGCAGGGGACTTAATTGATTCGGTTAAATTGTGGAATTACTATAGGAAGACAATATGTTTGTTTCACGTGAAACATAATGTGCTGACAAGATTGTCCAAGAATCGTTACTGTTCACTGGTAATATCCCGCGAGGTGTTTTTTGTGAGCGAAGGTCACAGAAAACCCAAGACATACCGCGCGAATTTATGCGATTAGCATAAATTAAGTTTGCGAAGCAAACGATACTCCTTGGGCATTGCACAAGGAGGTTCATATTTCCTGCATCGCGAAGCGTGTTGCTGAGAACGGAGTGAACAATAACCAAGAATCAAATAGTGACAAAATTTTATAAAAAATTAAGTGGTGAATAACTATCAGATGTGATAAACTATGTTTAATGCGTTATTTGCGAAATAGTTATTATTCTGATAACAGTAAATGAGGTTAGGTTTAAAAGTATTTTGCCCCTGATATCATCAAATGATGCTGTGATATAAATTTCTGGAGGTATGACGAAAAATGGAAAATGAGGAAAAAAACCAGACAGAACAGTCAGACAAAAGCAGGTCTGTGTGGAGGGAGTTGTGGGACTATGCAAAGATTATCATTGCAGTCTTTGTTATAGCGTTTCTGTTGGGACACTTTGTATATATTAATGCACGAGTGCCGTCAGGTTCTATGGAAGAAACAATTATGACAGGTGACAGAGTATTTGGAAATCGTCTGGCATATATAAAAGATGATCCGGAGAGATTTGATATTGTAATATTTAAATATCCGGATGATCCATCTCAGCTTTTTGTAAAACGAGTAATTGGTCTTCCGGGAGAAACAGTAAATATTGTAGATGGAAAAGTGTATATCAATGATTCCGAAGAACCGCTGGATGACAGCTTTTGTCCGGAAACACCGGAAGGAAGCTTTGGACCGTATACAGTTCCGGAGGGATGTTATTTCATGTTAGGAGATAACAGAAACCACAGTATGGATTCCAGATACTGGCAAAATCCGTTTGTAGAGGAAGATGCAATAGAGGCAGAAGTAGCAGTTCGTTACTGGCCGTTAAATAAGATAGGAACTGTAAAATAATCGTGACGGTTCCATATTTTCAAAAGTCAAGCGGATAAAATCATCCGCTTCGCTACGCAGCTCTACACCGAATAACTGCTTCGCAGTTTGGAAATTTTATAAAAGACTGTTAAAATCAGGAAAATCACAATATTAGTGTCCTGATTTTGACAGTCTTTTGTTGTCTGTGGATTTTTCAAATGTTATACTGTAAGACAGGAGGAAAATGAAGAAAATGGAATACTGGATAGTTACAACAATTCCGTAAAATGTAAAAAGAGAAAGGAAGACGAATATGAAAAAATGGAAAAAGTTTATAGCAATGGGACTGGCGGTATCTATGATAGTTCCGTCCTGTATACCGCAGACATTGTGGGCTTCAGAGTTTTCGGCAGGAAGTGTTGAATCAGCATCAGATGTTTTTGAAGATGGTGCCGGATATGAGACAGGAAGTGAGTCAGGAAATAAAATATCTGATGAGAATAACAGTGGAGATGAGTTTGGAACAGGAGAGTTAAAAGATCAGGAACCGGAACAGTCGGAGACAGAAGATTCAGTAAATGCCGGACAGAGTGCGGAAGGTTATAACATTCTGCTTTACAGTGATGGTAAACTGGAAAAAACATATGTGATACCCTATGCAGATGCGGATACTGCTAAAGTACCGGAAGCACTGAAGGGAAAGACAGGTTACATTTTTAAAGAGTGGAATACGAAAGAAGATGGAACCGGTGAAACTTATAAACCGGGAGATTCTATTAAGAAACTTCTTGAAACAGCAGATATGGCAAAGCAGGCTCAGGAAACCAGTGAGAGGACAGAAGTCGGAGAAGAAATAAAACCAGAAAAAGATGTGATGCAGGAAGAAAATGATGTGGCACAGACGGACAGCGCATCATGGGAAGAAAAACTGATAAGGCAGAAATGCAGATATCAGACACAGAAAATGATGGAACAAGTCCGGATATATCTACAGATAAGGCTATTGCAGCAGGAGATACAACAGCAATAACCCTGTATGCAATCTGGAGAAAGCATCCGAATATAAAATCACATATAAACTTAATAAAGGAAAAAATAATACTGCTAATCCCAAAACTTATACTTCAGAAGATGAGATTAAATTTAAAAAGCCGACGCGTTCCGGATATCATTTTGTGGGATGGTATACAGACAGTAAGTATAAAAATCAGATAAGTGTGATTGAAAAGGGTTCAGAAGGTTCCCTTACTTTATATGCAAAATGGACAAAGGAAATCAGTCCTTCGGCGAAAGCTGCATCACTGGATTATGTAAAAGGAACAAAGGCGAATACCATCACTGTATCCGCAACTGTTTCAAATTATGTGAAAAGTTCGGATGGTTATTACTATCTGGTGTATGTAGATTCTAATTCCGGTAAAGTGAAAAAAACGGTGGGTAAAGTAAAGAAGCCGGAGAAAGCAAAAGGGAAGATCACATTTAAGCTGAACATTTCCGGACATCCGGAATATACACAGGGAAAATTTGCCATAGGGATAAAAAAATCTAAATCTGCGTATAGTGTGATCAGTCCGAAAAGCTATGTCAGCAATCCGGAGAAACTCAGTACAAATACAGCAGCATATTTTGTTCCGGGGACAAAAAAGGAATTCAGGCTACAGATATCAACGAGCTGACAGATACAAAATCCAAAACAGTATTTTTTAATTTATATATTTCAGACCTGATGCGAAAAGACAGTGGTGTGGAAACATATAAATATAATGGGAAAACATATCATTTTAATGGTCTGTACGGATATGTATATCTTGTTCAGCAATGTAATGCAAAGGGAATCCAGGTGACTGCACAGATCAGTATTGACAGGAATGCCAGTACGCAGAGCTTTATTACGGGAAACAGCCCTTATGCAGAAACAGCTTATTATGGATGGAACACAGATAACAGCACAACTAGACAGACTATGGAAGCAATGTTTGCATATCTGGGAGAGAAGTTTGGAAAAAATAACTGTTATATAAGTAACTGGATCCTGGGAAATGAAGTAAACAGTGCAAGCGGATATTATTATGTAGGGAATGTCAGTTTTTCAAAATTTATCTCCATGTACAGTGAAGCTTTTCGCTGCCTTTACAATGCAGTGAAAAGCAGCCGGGGAAGTTCCAAAGTATTTATCTGTCTGGATAATTGCTGGAATCAGAAAAATGCCTTTACTATCTGCTATAGTGCAAGATCAACTCTGAAGCTTTGCGGCGAAGATTTCTGATATGCAGAAAGATGTGAACTGGAATCTGGCATATCATGCATATAATCAGCCGCTTTCAGATTCACAGTTCTGGTCAGGTGCAAATGCATCTATGTTTACCGGTGATGCGAACACCACCACGTTTATCACTATGCGTAATATCCAGACACTTACAGATTATGTGAAAAACAGATTTGGTTCCAATACAAGGATCATTCTTTCGGAACAGGGATTTTCTTCCACTTATGGAGGACAGGCAAATCAGGCAGCAGCAATTGCACTGGCCTATTATAAGGCTGCCTGCAATCCAATGATTGATGCATTTATTATAAGAAGCTATAAAGATGAAGCCCATGAGGTGGCTCAGGGATTGGCAATGGGATTGAAGGATGCCAATGGGAAAAAGAAAACAGCGTATAATGTCTTTAAAAATATGGATAGTTCCAATTCCCTGAAATATACAGAAAAGGTACTAAAAAGTCAGGTTGGAAACTGGAAATCACTGGTTCCGGGATATAGTACCGGAAAAATTTCCTCCATGTATCGAAAGTGATGTAACTGACAGACAGGACTGATTTTAAAAATTGCTGTCATATTGGAAATGTATAAAATTGTCACAAATTAAACACATTTTTCCCACACAAAGAACACAAATCATTCCTATACTTAGAAGCATCAAAAGGAAACAGAGATAAATAAATGACATAGATAAATGACATAGATTCATGGAGGGACTTTATTATGATGAACAAAGATAACAGAAATGATAAAATCAGAAAGATTGCAAAGAAAGGTCTTACATTCAGCTTATGTGCAGTACTTGCAGGAGGACTGGCAGCAGGAAGCTTTGAGGGAGTAAATAAACTTGCAGGATGGAGTGGAGCCACAACGGTAGAAGCTGCTTCAAATAAGGACGAGACAACCCTGACATATGCAAAATCCGAGAAGAAGGATGCAGATGCCAGTGATTCCAAATCAGATACCGGCAAAGATACAGGTAGCACAGCAAAAGGAAGCCTTGATGTGTCTGAAATCGTATCAGAAGCACTTCCATCTATTGTATCTATTACAACCAAGTCAGTTCAGGAGGTACAGAATTACTTCGGAATGTATGGAATGTATGGATATGCGCCACAGCAGCAGGAACAGGAAGTAGAGGGCAGTGGTTCCGGTATTATTGTTGGTAAGAATGATGATGAACTTCTGATTGCTACAAATTATCATGTAGTAGAAGGTGCGGATACATTGTCAGTTGCATTTACAGATGGAAATGCAGTGGAGGCATCCGTAAAGGGATTTGATGAAGAGAGAGATCTTGCAGTTGTATCTGTATCTCTGGATGATGTTGAAGATGATACAATGGACGCCATTTCAATTGCGAATATTGGCAGTTCTGATGATCTGAAGGTAGGCGAGCAGGTAGTTGCAATCGGTAATGCTCTTGGATATGGACAGTCTGTTACAACCGGTATCGTAAGTGCCAAGAACCGCAGAATGGATTCTGACAATAACACAGTAACAGATGGAAGTGATGACAGCAGTGACGGTGTAAACCTGATCCAGACAGATGCGGCTATCAACCCTGGTAACAGTGGCGGTGCTCTTCTGAATATGGAAGGCGAGGTTGTTGGTATCAACTCTGCAAACTTGCTTCTACTGAAGTAGAAGGTATGGGTTATGCAATTGCAATCTCAGACGTGACTGACATTCTTCAGAATCTGATGAATGAGACATCAAGAGATAAACTGGATGATTCTGAACATGGTGTACTTGGAATCGAAGGTTCTTCTGTAAGTTCTGAGGCAGTTCAGATGTATGGCATTCCGGCAGGAGTTTTTGTAAAAAAAGTAACAGAAGGTGGAGCTGCTGATAAAGCAGGTCTGAAAGCAAACAGCGTTATTACTGAATTTAATGGAAAAGCTGTTTCAAGTACTGATCAGCTGATCGAATATCTTTCCTATTATGAACCAGATGAAGAGGTAGAGCTGACTGTGCAGGTTCCTCATGGAACAAGTTATAAAGAAGAGACTGTTAAAGTAACTCTGGATGAGAATACAGATGCTGATGACAGTGATGATAACGATAAAGACAGTAAGAAATCTAAAAAGGATTCTAAGAAATCCTCAAAAGATGCTGATGAAGATGTAGACGAAGATACAGACAGTGAGGATAGTATGGACTCCGATGATACAGAGGAAAGTGAGAATCCATTTATCCAGTACTTTGAGAATCAGGGATTTTTCAGATAATACCGGCAGAAAATAAAATTATATGATATCCGGATATAAAATCTGTGATAGTGTGTAGTGATGCGGATGATTTCATCTGCCTGATATCAGCACTTTCATATGTGAGAGAATTACATGTGAAAGTGCTTTATTATGCTATGGGAAACCATTCCATAATATTCTTATAGCATAATAAAGCCCTCCGGGCAGGATCACACTGCGGCGGGTTGATTATATTTTGGAAAAGATTCGTTACTGTTCACTCCGTTCACAGTAACGTAGCCAAAATTCATTCCAGATTGCCTGCGGCAATGGAATTTTGGCTTGTATGTCTCGGGATTTTGGCATATTCATGCCAAAACACCTCGCGGGATAGTGGTG
>ENA-OQCX01000764-OQCX01000764.1-human-gut-metagenome-genome-assembly--contig:-NODE-764-length-16258-cov-6.710557_pt1 | contig 16258 bp, 19 predicted proteins | sample MGYA00242762_ERZ504587 | MGnify/ENA primary metagenome ERZ504587 (study PRJEB26092, sample SAMD00036337) | human gut metagenome | host: Homo sapiens | study: EMG produced TPA metagenomics assembly of... | reverse complement strand
CCTTGGGATTTTCTTCTGTAAAGGAGAAAGCTTTGCCTACCAGGGCTTTATGCGGATAATGAGTTCCTGCATTCCGAAAGGCTTTTCAGGTAGTCGTTGGCACCCAGCTCAAACCCTTCCACCACATCGTTGATGGTGGAGCGGGCGGTAAGGAACAGTACCGGGTCTGTTTGTCGGTCTGCCGGATGCGGCGCACCATTTCAAAGCCGTCCATGCGGGGCATCATCACGTCTGCCACCAGCACGTCGGACGGAGGTCGAAGAACTTGCGCAATCCCTCTTCACCGTCTGCTGCGGTGTGGATGATGAAGTTCTGCCCTTCCAATGTGTCCTTGATAATCATGGCGAGGGTCTGTTCGTCCTCAACCAGAAGTACGGTTATCTTTTCCATAATTGTCGCTTTTGTTACAAGTAATGTAAAGCTCCTTAACAAGTAATGTAAAGTACCCTAACAAATAATGTTATCATATCCTTATCGTAAAGGTACTTCCTTTTCCCAACTCACTCTTTACCGATACGCTGCCACCATGCTTCTCTATCATGGTCTTCACATAGAACAATCCCAGCCATAGCCTTTCACATCGTGCAGATTACCCGTGGGTACGCGGTAGAATTTGTCGAAGATGTGCTTCTGCTTCTCGGGAGCAATACCGATACCGTGGTCGCTGACGGAGATTTCGGTCTGTTCATTCTGCCTCGACGGTTACCTTGCGGCAATGGATGGCCACTTCGGCCTCTCCGTGCGAATATTTGATGGCGTTGTCTATCAGGTTGCTGATGATGTTGCTGAAATGCGTGCGGTCGGCAAGTACGCTCAAATCTTCCGGTTCGATGTCCACCGATATGTGGACGGAGCTTTCCGCTTTCAGCTTGTGTTGTTCGATGAGCGTTTCCAGAATATCACGTATTGCAAACTCCTCCGGGTGCAGGCGGAAAGTCCTGCGGCGTTCCATACTCATGGAAAGTATCTGTTCAACCAGTCCACTGAGGCGCTGAAGCTGTTCCTGGCAGATACGCAGGTATTTGTCGCGTTGGGCCTTTTCCTCCGCTTGGTTGAAGTTGAGCAGAGCGTCGTTGGCGGCGTAGGCTACGGCGATGGGGGTCTTCAGTTCGTGGGTGATGTTGTTGGTGAAATCGCTCTTCATCTCTTCCAGTGTCTTCTGTTTCAGGATGGTGCGTATCAGGAACCAGAAGGAGAAAGCGAGTACAATCAAGATGATGAATGACGTGGTGAGAATGCCCGACATCTGCCGCAGAACCAGCATGCCGACCGGTTCCATGATGAGACGGTAGCTTTGACTTGTATTGATGTCGAAAGAATAATTATATTCCACAGCTTTTGAGGTAGGCACATAGCCGGGAGTACCGATGTTTACCAATGTATCTATATAGAGAATGGTAGAGTCCCATTTACTGCCTTTGTGAAGATGTAGCAGCCTATGGGGAAGATTGATGTTACGGTCGTGCAGGAATGAAGTCAGCAGGCTGTCATAAAGCACTACGTCGGGGTCGGAAATGATGTCCAGTCCCGAATGCAGTCCGCGCTGGAAGTAGGTGGCGAGTTCCAGCATACTGTTTTGGTCGCGCAAAATCACATCCAGTCCCCCTTTGGCACTCAATGCGGATTGGGGAGAGCTGTCCGAGTCCCTGACACTGACTTCCACGCGGGTTGAATCGTTCGGGTGGGTCACGTAAACACTGTCTCCTTTGGGCATGAAGGTTTCGTGCAGGGTGGTGTTGTCCAAAGAATCTTCACGGGAGATGGTGGTACTGCTACGGACAAATGATTTTCCGTCATCGCTGTATCCGGCTGATACGCTGACTTCACCGTGGTTTATGTCGTCCTGCTTCATTTTATCCACGCGTATCATCATTTCGTTATAGTCGCTCATGCGCATGGCTTCGGTGATGTCCCTCTCCATTTCACTGTGCATGGTATGGTAGAGCCCCGTCAGCCAGTAGCTTGGTAGCGAAGATGCCGGCCAGGGAGACGATGACAAGTATGGCAATATATTTGAATGGCAGTTTCATGTTTGTTTCCGGTTACTTTTATACATACAAAGGTAAGACTAATATTGTGAACCCTATCATCCGATAAGACTAAATAACACTCCCGATAACACTGGATAACACTTGGTAAGCCGCTGATAACACAAGTTTCTGCTGATTCTGCCGTACTTTGCAGACGAAGATTTACAGAAGAAGAATATGAACATAAATAAAAAGAAGAACATGAAACGATTCTATTTACTCCCTCTTGTATGCTGTGCATTGAGCATCAGCCTTTCGGCACAAGAGAACAACGGCACTGCAACCACCTCCGGTGCGGACGACAACCGTATCCTCAGCGCCGACAGCCTTATCACGACCGATGCCCGTCTGGACAGCCTTTATCAGACCTTGCCGGAAGTGATGATTACCGGTGAACGCCCCATCGTAAAGGCAGCGCAAGGCAAGCTGGTGTACGACCTGCCCCGCCTTATCCGGAACCTCCCCGTAGACAATGCCTACGATGCCGTGAAAGAGCTTCCCGGCGTCATCGAGATGAATGGCGGGCTGCAGTTGGCAGGCCAGGGAGTCACCGTTATCCTGGACGGTAAAGTAACCACCCTCAGCACAGGGCAGCTCTATGCCTTGCTGCGCAGCATCCCTGCCAGCCGCATAGAGAAGGCGGAAGTGATGTACAACGCCCCTGCACGCTACCAGGTGCGTGGCGCACTTATCAATATCACCTTGAAACAATCGGCAGGCGGCCCCGGCTCCTGGCAAGGCGAACTCTACGTCAAGTATCGCCAGAAGCACAACGAAGGCTTTGAGGAACGCGCCAGCCTGCTCTTCAGCAAAAATAAATTCTCAGCAGATTTTCTTTACTCGCACAGCCATGGCCGGGGCTACTCTACTACCGACAAAGAGGCTGTGCACACCCTGGCGGACGGCTCGGTTCACCCCATGACAACAGATGAGGTGGGCCGTGGCCGCAGCCATACCCATAATTTCAGGGTAGGGGCGGACTATAGTATCGCCAAGAACCATCAGCTGAGTTTCGTCTATAACGGTGGCTATTCCACCTCCCACAACTGGAAGGGCGTGACGGGCACGCAGGTGTCCACAACTCATAGCAATAGCACCGACTGGCTGCACAACGGCCGTCTGGACTATCGTACCCCTTTCGGCCTCAAAGCCGGTGCCGAACTGACCTACTACCGCTCTCCGTCCAACCAACTACTGCATAGCCGTATGCAGGATGAGGAACTCGATTTCTACACGGAAGACTGTCAGCGCATCAACGCTGGAAGTTCTTTCTGGCCCAGGAGCATAACTTGGGGAAAGGCTGGGACTTGAATTATGGAGCCGTCTACACTACCAGTATTGACAATAGCTACCAATATTATTACGATCCCGATACCGGTGAACAGTTGACCTCATCAGATGCCTTGAGCAATATGAAGTCCCGCCGCCGCGAGCAAACTTGGAATATCTATGCAGGTTTCAGCAAGAGTTTCGGCGACAAACTTGCTTTGGACGCTTCTCTGGCTGTGGAGCATTACAAGACTCCCGTCTGGGACCAGTGGGACTGGTATCCCATTGTCAACTTGAACTATATGCCGGCACCGGGACATATCCTCCAGCTCTCCTTGAGCAGCGACAAGGACTATCCCGACTACTGGGCCGTGCAGGATGCCGTCTCTTACATCGGCGGCGGATACTCTGAGCTGCATGGTAATCCGTTGCTGAAACCGGCACAAGAGTATGAGCTGAAAATGACCTATATTTTGAAAAGCAAATACATCTTCAGCGCCTGGTTCAACCACACCAAAGACTACTCCGTACAGACGCTTTACCAATCTTCCGAACGTCTGGTTGAAATCTACAAGACACTCAATTTTGATTATCAGCAACAAGCAGGAATACAAGCCTCTATCCCATTTAAGGTGAAGGATTGGTTGAATTCTCGCCTTACCCTCATCGGCTTGTGGCATCGCGAAAAGGATGGTGATTTCTGGGATATTCCTTTCGACAGAAAGCAATGCTATGGCATTGCCCAGATGAACAATACTTTTACTCTCTCCACCAAACCCGACTTGAAGCTGACGGTGACCGGATTTGTGCATAGTAAAGCCATTCAGGCATCTACGACCTGCCTACGTCGGGCAATGTGAATATTGCCCTGCGCTACGGCTTTGCCAAGAACAAAGCCATCCTCAACCTCTACTGCAACGATATTTTTGAGACGGGACAGATTTCTCCCCGCATCCGTTTCAAGACGCAGAATGTGACGAATCATTACTCATGCTTCCGCGAATTCGGCGTATCGTTTACCTATAAATTCGGAGGATATAAGGAGAAGCAACGGGAGGCGGTGGATACGTCGCGGTTCAAATAGATAGAAGATGCAGGTGGTCAGGTGAAAATACGGTATTCTTTTGTACTTTGCCACATCTTTCGTACTTTTGCAACTTTCAAAACATTAAAGTTGTTATTTAAAGAAAAGACTCTGTATGAAATCGGACATTGAAATAGCCCGCAGCATAGAGCTGAAGAAGATAAAGCAGGTGGCTGAAAGTGTGGATATCCCGCGTGACGAAGTAGAGAACTATGGCCGTTACATAGCCAAGATTCCTACGCATCTGATTGATGAAGAGAAAGTGAAGAAGAGCAATCTGATACTGGTGACGGCTATCACGGCTACGAAAGCGGGTATCGGTAAAACAACCGTGTCCATCGGGCTGGCATTGGGGCTGAACAAGATTGGCAAGAAAGCGATTGTGGCTTTACGCGAACCCTCGTTAGGTCCTTGCTTCGGCATGAAAGGCGGTGCTGCCGGTGGAGGATATGCCCAGGTGCTGCCCATGGAGAAGATAAATCTGCACTTTACGGGCGACTTTCACGCCATTACCTCCGCACACAACATGATTTCCGCTTTGCTCGACAATTACTTGTACCAGCATCAGGCGGACGGCTTCGGACTGAAAGAAATCATCTGGCGGCGCGTACTTGATGTGAATGACCGTTCCTTGCGGAGCATTGTCACCGGATTGGGACCGAGCACCAACGGCATTACCGAGGAGTCGGGCTTCGATATTACCCCGGCTTCTGAAATTATGGCTATTCTCTGTCTGGCAACAGACCTCGACGACCTCCGTCGCCGTATTGAAAATATTATTCTGGGATTCCGTTTCGATGGTACTCCTTTCACAGTGAAGGAGTTAGGAGTAGCCGGTGCCATTACCGTACTGTTGAAAGATGCTATCAACCCCAACTTGGTACAGACTACCGAAGGCTCTGCTGCTTTTGTTCATGGAGGACCGTTCGCAAATATTGCCCATGGTTGCAACTCCATTCTTGCCACAAAAATGGCCATGACATTTGGCGATTATGTAGTGACGGAAGCCGGTTTCGGGGCTGACCTGGGTGCGGAGAAGTTCTACAACATCAAGTGCCGCAAGAGCGGCCTACAGCCCAAGCTGACGATAATCGTTGCTACCGCACAAGGACTGAAGATGCATGGCGGTGTCAGTCTGGACCGCATCAAGGAACCCAATATGGAAGGACTGAAAGAGGGCTTCGGCAATCTGGACAAGCATGTACGCAATTTGCGTTCATTCGGCCAGCAGGTCATCGTGGCATTCAACCGTTTTGCCAGTGATACGGACGAGGAGGTGGAAGCTATCCGCCGCCATTGCGAAGAAAAGCTTGAGGTAGGTTTTGCCGTGAACAACGCCTTTGCCAAAGGAGGAGAGGGAGCCGTTGACCTTGCCAATCTGGTAGTAGATACTATCGAGAACAAACCATCCGAACCGCTGACCTTCACCTACGAAGAGAGCGATTGCGTGGAACGTAAAATAGAAAAGGTAGCCTGCAACCTCTACGGGGCAAGCGTAGTGACTTACAGTCTCCACTCCCGCAAGGTTATCAAACTGATAGAGCAGATGGGTATCAGCATTACCCGTCTGTATTGCCAAGACGCAGTACTCCTTCTCTGCCGACCCGAAGATATACGGTGCAGTCAACAACTTTGAGTTCCACATCAAGGATATTGTGGTCAATAACGGTGCGGAAATGATTGTAGCCATCGCCGGTGAAATTCTCCGTATGCCGGGATTACCCAAGAAACCACAAGCCGAACACATTGATATTGTGGACGGAAATATAGAAGGGCTGAGCTAAACGCGCGGAGCGCGTTTAGAATTAAAAATTAAGAATTAAAAATAAAGGCTGCGCAATGTTCGCTTTGAACTGCGCAGCCTTTAATTTTTAATTCTTAATTTTTAATTCTGTTTGCTTATTAATAAGCAAACAGCGGGTATTCTTTCATCTTCGCATTGACGCGTGCACGTACCTCTGCGATGACTTGTTCGTTGTCTACGTTGGACAGAACGGTTTCAATCATCTCGGCAATTTCGAGCATCAGGTCTTCCTTGGCACCACGGGTTGTGATGGCAGGAGTACCCAGACGGATACCGGAAGTCTGGAAAGCCGAGCGGCTGTCAAACGGAACCATGTTCTTGTTTACGGTGATGTCGGCAGATACCAACGCCTTCTCGGCAACCTTACCGGTCAAATCGGGATATTTGCTGCGCAGGTCTACCAGCATGGAGTGGTTGTCCGTACCGCCGGAAACGATGGTGAAGCCACGGTCTATCAAGCTTGTGCCAAGACAGCGGCGTTTTTCTTCACCTGCTTGGCATATTCTTTCCATTCCGGTTGCAGGATTTCGCCGAAGGCAACGGCTTTGGCTGCGATGACATGTTCCAGCGGACCACCTTGGATACCGGGGAATACGGCTGAATCCAGCAACTGGGACATCATCTTGATTTCTCCCTTCGGAGTTTTCTTGCCCCAGGGGTTGGGGAAGTCCTTACCCATCATGATAACGCCACCACGAGGACCACGCAGAGTCTTGTGGGTAGTGGAGGTCACGATGTGGGCATATTTCACGGGGTTATCCAGTTCACCGGCTGCAATCAGTCCGGCAGGATGAGCCATGTCAATCATTAGGATGGCACCTATCTTGTCCGCGATTTCGCGCATGCGCTTGTAGTCCCATTCGCGGGAATAAGCAGAACCGCCGCCGATAATCATTTTGGGTTTCTCGCGCAGGGCAACTTCTTCCATCTGGTCATAGTCCACACGTCCGGTTTCCTGGTTCAGATTGTATTCGCAGGGAGTATAGATAATACCGGAAGTGTTGACCAGTGAGCCATGGGAGAGGTGACCGCCGTGTGCAAGGTTCAGTCCCATGAATTTGTCGCCCGGATTGAGCACGGCGAGGAATACGGCTGCATTGGCTTGTGCACCGGAGTGCGGCTGTACGTTGGCCCATTCTGCGCCGAAGATCTGTTTCAAGCGGTCGATGGCAATCTGCTCACTCTGGTCCACTACCTCACAACCACCATAGTAACGCTTGCCGGGGTATCCTTCAGCATACTTGTTGGTGAGGCAGGAGCCCATTGCCTGCATAACCTGGTCACTTACAAAGTTCTCTGATGCAATCAGTTCAATGCCTTTGAGCTGACGTTGGTGTTCTTTTTCGATAAGTTCGAAAATTAAATCATCTCTTTTCATTCTGCTTATTAGATAAGTTTGATAAATCTGTGTTCTCTTATTAAGCGCACAAATTTACGGGAAATAAATAATAAATTGAAAGAAAAGGAAGAAATTTACTGTCAAAAGAACACTCCGAAAGAAAAACTCAGCACATTGTCCCTGCGGTGAAAACGGATTTCGTTTTTCGTGTTTTCGTCAGCAGCGTTGTTGTCGGCCGGAATATCGTATGTCACGCTCTTGGAGATGTTGTGCAGCCCCATGTCGTAACGGAAGTCGAAAAAGACGCGTGAGATGGTGACGGATACGCCGACGGTGAAACTGAGATTGAGCGGACGCAGCCTTTCACGGATATTCACCTGGTCGAAATTCTCGAAGTCGATGTCACTTTTCCTGTCCCATATATAGCGCACTTTGGTCCTCCAAAGACGGCAAGGCTGTACGGCCCCTCCTTGATGAAGTTGTATCCGTAGATGACGGGGATGTCTATACTGTGGATGGACGATGTAATGGAGGCTTCCTCCGGCCGGGCTCCTGATGCGGCGTCTTCGGGCAGAGGTTTCTCGAAGGTGATGTTGCACCGGTTGATGTTGTAGGATATTTCCGGTTGCAGGAAGTGGCGGTCGAAGTTTATCCGCATGAAAAGGGAACCGAAATATCCTATTTTGTAATTGTTCTGCACTTCGTCAATGGGCACTCCGTTGACGCTGAACTGGGATACAAGGAACAAGGAAGAGGTGAAACCGCCTTTGAAACCGAAATTGACCGGAGTTTCCTTGCGGTGTCTGGAATGCTCTTCGTCGGCAGTACCGGCACAACCGGAGTCTGTCCCCACATCATGGCGGGGAAGGCCAACAGATATAAGCCCATCAAGATTCGTCGCAACTCCATCTCTTAAAACCTTTATCGCATTATTACTTCTTTTTCTCTACTGACCATCCGAATTTGCCTATCTTTTCTCCCAGCTCATAATATCCACCGTGCACATAGACCAGCGGATTCGTTTCCGCCAGTTCCAGTTTGCCGGTTTCAGGGTTCAGATTACGGGTATCGGCACGTACATTTACCACATCCGCTATAAACATGTCGTGCGAACCGAGAGCCATAATCTCCTTTACCCGGCATTCTATGCAAAGCGGTGATTCCTTGATAAGAGGCGCGCTGACTACGGTGCTTTTCCCCGGTGTCAGATGCATTTCCTCGAATTTGTTGTAGTCCTTTCCGGAGCGTACGCCACACCAGTCCGTGGCACGGGCCATGTCTTTCGTGGTGAGATTGATGACGAATTCCATATTCCGCTTGATGATGTCGTAGGAGTGGCGTTCGGGGCGTACGGAGATGTAGCACATGGGCGGGTTCGTACAAATCGTCCCCGTCCATGCGATAGTCAGAATGTTATATTCCTCCGGAGTGCTTCCGCAGCTCACCAATACGGCAGGCAGCGGATAAATCATTGTTCCGGGTTTCCAGTCTTCTTTCATATAATCTCAATATCTTCTCTGGTCTGCTCCTTTTCGCAGTAGTGGCATTTGATGACGCAATTGTCCTTATCCACGACATGAAACAACGTAGGCATAGGCTCATTGTTCGTGATGCACTTCGGGTTGGCGCATTTCACGATTCCGCGCAGCTCTTCGGGCAGGCGGACTTCGCGTTTCTCCACCACTTCGTAGTCGCGGATAATGTTCAGTTTTACATTGGGAGCCACCACGGCGATACGGTTTATCTCTTCGTCGCAGAAGAACTTGTCGGCAATCTTGATGATGCCTTTCGTGCCCAGCTTCTTGCTCTTGAGGTTGAAGCCGATGGTGATATTGTTGCTCATGTGTTCCAGTCCGAGCAGGGAGACTACGGTAAACAGTCTCTCGGAGGGTATATGGTCTATTACAGTGCCGTTTTCCAGAGCAGCAACCTGCAATTCCTGTTTCTTTTCGCTTAACATCTTGAAATATTAGTTATTAGACGATTCTACTGAATTACTCCTTTACTCTTTTTCACCTCATCCAGCGTGATGCCCAGTACATCGCACAGAATAGCTTCACGGGCATACAGTCCGTTTTGTGCCTGCTGGAAATAGTATGCCTTGGGATTGTCGTCCACATCATAGGCTATTTCGTTGACACGGGGCAGCGGATGCAGGATGCGCAGGTTGGGACGGGTATGTTCCAGCATCTTGTTGCGCAGGATGTAGACATTCTTCACCCGCTCGTACTCCATAAGGTCGGTGAAGCGCTCGCGCTGCACACGGGTCATGTAGAGGATATCGGCATCAGCGATGATTTCTTCCGTAAAGTCCGTATGTTCCACGTACTTGATGTTGTGCTCGCGGCAGTAGATTTTGTATTCTTCGGGCATCCGCAACTCGTCGGGAGCGATGAAGTGGAAAGTGGGGTTGAAGTGGCGCATGGCCATCAGCAGGGAGTGGACGGTACGGCCGTACTTCAAGTCGCCGACCAGAAAAATGTTCAGGTTTTCCAGTGTGCCTTGTGTCTTGTAGATGGAGTAGAGATCGAGCATGGTTTGTGAGGGATGCTGGTTGGCACCGTCTCCGGCATTCACAATGGGCACGGTGGTGACTTCACTGGCATAGCGTGCGGCCCCTTCGAGGTGGTGGCGCATCACGATGATGTCGGCATAGTTGCTTACCATCTTGATGGTGTCTTTCAGCGTCTCGCCCTTGGATGAGCTGGTGGCCTTTGGGTCGCTGAACCCGATGACACGTGCTCCAAGCCGGTTGGCGGCAGTCTCGAAACTGAGGCGTGTACGGTGGAAGGCTCGAAAAATAAGGTGGCAACTACTTTCCCGTCCAATATATGCCGATTGGGATGGGCTTCAAACTCTTTCGCCATCTCGAGCATATAGAGGATTTTTTCCCGGCTATGCTCGGCAATGGTGACTAAACTTCTGTTTTCCATATCGTTGAATTCATTTATACTTTTCGAGAGTGTAAAGTTACGGAAAATATGCGGGCTACGGAAATATGCGGGGAAGTTTTTTGCGAAATATGGGCTGTTTTTTTAACCGTGTGGCTTGTTGTCCGGAATGCCACACTTCATCATCCGAAATGCCACACTTCGACAAAGTAAATGCCGCATTTCGCGAATGTTCAAGTGTGGCATTTGCCTTAGTCAAGTGCGGCGTTTGCCTTGTCGAAGTGTGGCATTCCGGACAGTGAAGTGTGGTATCTCTTTACGCCGTCGCCGTCGTTCTTTTTAACGACAACGTCGTTTTTTTCTCTTCTCTTCTTATCTTATCTCTCTTACGCGCGCGAGGGCAAGTTTTCATTGTTTCAATCTGTATTATAGCTCATTACGATGTGTTTTTCCTTTCCGATTTTTTCTTCAAGTTTTCTAATTATTTTGCAATCGTTTTGCATTTCACTGACAGTTTCCATTAAAATAAACGGGCGTTTTTTTTGTGAATGCCGGAAATCTTATCCTGAAAAAGATATAAAAAGCATAGGCACATCCAATATATTTCCGTACCTTTGCCCTATTATTGAACTTTGATTTTAGCAACTGAAACATGATAAGGAAAGTCGTCAAAATCCTATGGATTTTCATCGCACTGATTTCGCTGGTGTGTGTCTTTATATTCTTTTCCATAGCCAAGGGCTGGATAGGCTATATGCCTCCGGTGGAAGACCTGGAAAATCCGAATTACAAATTTGCCACAGAAGTCTTTTCCGAGGACGGAAAGTATTGGGTACTTATTCCTATAGTAAGGAAAACCGCGTGTTTGTGGGATACAATGATTTGTCGCCCAATATCATCAACGCCTTGATAGCTACGGAAGATGTACGTTTTGCCGAACATTCGGGCATTGACGCCTACGCCCTGACGCGTGCCGTAGTGAAGCGCGGTATCCTGATGCAGAAGAATGCCGGCGGTGGCAGTACCATCACCCAGCAGCTTTCCAAACAGCTTTATTCTCCCAGTGCCGACAATGTGATGGAACGTCTGTTCCAGAAGCCCATCGAATGGGTGATTGCCGTAAAGCTGGAGCGTTACTATACAAAAGAGGAAATCCTCACCATGTATCTCAACAAGTTCGATTTCCTGAACAATGCGGTAGGCATCAAGACTGCTGCCTTTACCTACTTCGGTTGCGAACCGAAAGATTTGAAGATTGAGGAAGCGGCTACGTTGGTGGGCATGTGCAAGAATCCGTCTCTCTATAATCCGGTGCGCTACAATGAACGTTCCCGTGGACGGCGCAATGTGGTGCTCGACCAGATGCGGAAAGCGGGATATATTACGGAAGCCGAGCGCGACTCCCTCCAGGCATTGCCTCTGAAACTGAAGTACAACCGTGTGGACCACAAGGAAGGGTTGGCCACTTATTTCCGCGAATACCTGCGCGGCGTGCTCACCGCCAAGAAGCCCGACAAGGCCAACTACCGCGGTTGGCAGATGCAGAAATACTACGAGGATTCACTCGACTGGGAGAACAACCCGCTCTTTGGATGGTGCGAAAAGAACACCAAGAAAGACGGTACCAAATACAACCTCTACACCGACGGGCTGAAAATCTATACCACGCTCGACTCGCGTATGCAGCAGTATGCCGAGGATGCCGTGACAGAGCATCTGAAGGAACTGCAAGGTTACTTCTTCAAGGAAAAGAAAGGGGCCAAGAAAGCTCCCTACACCTTCCGTCTGACCCAGGAGCAGGTGGACGAGATTCTGGGACGTGCCATGAGGTTGTCCGACCGCTACCGCATTATGAAGAAAGCCGGAGCCACCGAAGCTGAAATAAAGAAAGCCTTCGATACCCCGGAGGAGATGTCCGTATTCAGTTGGGAAGGGGAGAAAGACACCATTATGACCCCGATGGATTCCATCCGTTACTACAAGTTCTTCCTTCGTGCCGGTTTCATGTCCATGGACCCGCGCAGCGGACATGTCAAGGCATACGTAGGCGGACCGAACTACCATTACTTCCAGTACGATATGGCCATGGTGGGACGCCGCCAGGTAGGTTCTACCATCAAGCCTTTCCTTTATACATTGGCTATGGAGAACGGTTTTTCTCCCTGCGACGAAGTGCGCCACGTGGAATACACGCTGATTGATGAAAACGGAAAACCGTGGACGCCGCGTAATGCCAACAAAAAGCTGATTGGTGACATGGTGACCGTGAAGTGGGGGCTGGCAAACTCGGACAACTGGATTACGGCCTATCTCATGAGCAAGCTGAACCCCTATAATCTGAAACGTCTTATACATACTTTCGGTGTCCGCAACCGTGATATAGTACCTTCCGTTTCACTCTGTCTGGGCCCGTGCGAGATTTCCGTCGGCGAGATGGTAAGTGCCTATACCGCATTCCCCAACAAGGGTATCCGGGTAGCTCCGCTGTTCGTGACCCGCATCGAGGACAATGATGGAAACGTGCTGGCGACCTTTGCTCCCGAAATGCAGGAAGTCATCAGTGTATCCAGCGCTTACAAGATGCTGGTCATGCTGCGTGCCGTTGTCAACGAAGGTACCGGAGGCCGTGTGCGCCGTCTAGGTGTGAAAGCCGACATGGGCGGCAAGACCGGAACGACGAACTACAATGCCGACGGCTGGTTTATGGCTTCACGCCTTCGCTTGTGTCCGGTTGCTGGGTGGGCGGTGAGGACCGCGACATCCACTTCGATACGATGCTTCACGGACAAGGTGCTTCCATGGCATTGCTATCTGGACCAAATACATGGTGAAAGTGCTCGGTGACAAATCTCTGGGATATGATGAAAATGAAACATTCCAGTTGCCCGAAGGCTATGACCCGTGCAAGGATGATGTGAATCTGGAAGGAGACACCCATATAGAAGAACCGATAGAGGGACTCGACGAACTGTTTAATTAGTTGAAAGGTGAAAATTGAAAGTGGAAAGGTAAACTTTCAATTTTCACCTTTTCCCCTTTCACCTTAAAAAAATGGATTATACGATTAGTATTGGGAGCAACGAGCAGCGGAGGGAGAACATGGAACTGGCTCGCAGACGCTTGACGGAACTTTTTTCGGGAATACGTTTCTCGGAAGAGGAGGAGACGGTACCTTTGTTCTTTCACCGTCCGAATCTGTTCTCCAATCAGGTGGCATGCTTTGCTTCCGATAATCCGGTAGAGGAAGTCACCGCCTGCCTGAAAGCCATCGAACGGGAAGCCGGAAGGAAGCCCGAGGAGAAGGAGCAGGAAATTGTACGGCTGGATATAGACTTGTTGTCTTGTGACGGGACTGTCTATAAGCCAAAAGATTTGAAACGTGATTATATCCTGCGAGGATTGAAACAACTGTTATAATTAATAAAGAATATAAGGAGATGGGTCGATAGTATATGAACACTTTCGGACACACTCTCATTTTAAAAAACGAAGATTGAAAATGAAATTTTTAGGAATCATACCTGCCCGTTACGCATCTACGCGTTTTCCAGCCAAACCATTGGCGGTGTTAGGTGGAAAAACCGTGATACAGCAGTATACGAGCAAGTGGCAGGAATCTTGGACGATGCATACGTGGCTACGGACGATGAGCGTATTGAAGCCGCAGTAAAAGCATTCGGAGGAAAGGTGGTAATGACTTCCACCGAACATAAAAGCGGCACCGACCGCTGTCAGGAAGCTTGTACAAAAATAGGAGGACAGTTTGATGTCGTGGTGAATATCCAGGGGGATGAGCCTTTCATCCAGCCTTCGCAGTTACAAGCCGTCAAAGCATGTTTCGACGATCCGGCCACCCAGATAGCCACTCTGGTGAAACCCTTTACGGTAGATAATGGTTTTGAGGCACTGGAAAATGTGAACTCTCCGAAGGTTGTGCTCAACAAAAACAGGAATGCCCTCTATTTTAGCCGTTCCATCATTCCCTACCAGCGCAATGCGGCGAAGGAAGACTGGCTGGAGAACCATACGTATTATAAGCATATCGGCCTTTATGCCTATCGCGTAGAGGTACTGAAAGAGATAACCGCCCTTCCGCAGTCATCCCTCGAGATTGCCGAATCATTGGAACAGCTTCGTTGGTTGGAAAACGGATACACTATCAAAGCAGGTATCACGGATGTAGAAACTATCGGCATAGATACTCCTCAAGATTTGGAACGGGCAGAAGAATTTCTTAAAAGCCATGGGCTGTAAACTAGAAAGCCCATGCTGAACCGAAGTGACCAACCCCGGATTCTTGAACCGGAACAACTGGTGGTGCAAAGGCCGGAACGTATCAAGTTGCCTAATGGCGTGCCATTGAGTGTGCTCAATGCCGGTGACAATGAAGTGACACGTATCGATCTCCTCATGGCAGGCGCCGATGGCAACAGAAACAGCCCTTGCAGGCGTTGTTTACGAACCGCATGCTTCGCGAGGGAACCCGACGCTACGATGCCGCCCAGATAGCGGAAAAGCTGGACTATTACGGAGCCTGGCTGGAATTGTCCAGTGCATCCGAGTATGCCTATGTCACCCTTTATTCTCTGAATAAATACCTTCCCCAAACGCTTGACATATTGGAGTCTATCGTCAAAGAGCCGGTATTTCCTGAGAAAGAGCTGGGAGTGATTGTAGACAACAATATCCAGCAGTTTCTTGTCAACTCTTCCAAGGTGGACTTTCTGGCGCACCGCGGATTGGTGAAGGCTCTGTACGGCGGGCAGCATCCCGGTGGACGTCTGGTGCAGGAAGAGGATTATCGGCGCATCACTCCTGCGGTGCTACGCGAGTTTTATGACCGTTACTATCATTCCAATAATTGCAGCATCTATCTCTCGGGTAAGGTAACCGGTGATTGCATCCACAGGATAGAGTCCTTGTTTGGCTGCGAGGCTTTCGGTACGGATTTCCGCAAACCGGAGAAGACTGAATTCCATCCGGTTACCACCTCCGGAAAACGTATCTTCATCGAACGTCCGGACGCCCTGCAAAGTGCCGTCCGTATGGGCATGCTTTCCCTGGACCGTAATCATCCGGACTACTTGAAGGCCCGCGTACTGGTCACACTGTTCGGGGGTTATTTTGGCAGTCGCCTGATGTCCAATATCCGGGAAGATAAAGGATACACATACGGTATCTCCGCAGCCATCATGCCCTATCCGGGGCAGGGAGTGTTGGCGGTCAGTGCCGAAGCCGCCAACGAATTTGTGGAGCCTCTTATCGGTGAGGTTTATCATGAAATAGACCGCCTTCAGAACGAGCTGGCTTCCGATGGAGAGCTTTCCATGGTGAAGAACTATATGTTGGGAGACATGTGCCGTAGTTATGAATCTGCATTCTCGTTGGCAGATGCCTGGATTTTTGTGCAGGTATCGGGCTTGCAGGATACCTACTTTGCCGAAGCACTGGATGCTGTCAAGGAGGTTACTCCACAAGAAATCCGTGAACTTGCAGGGCGGCATTTATGCAAAGAGAAATTAAAAGAAATAGTGTGCGGCAAAAAAATGTCATAAAAAGCGGGAGTTATCGCATCATTTTACCGGATAAATCCTACCTTTGTCAATTATCAACTATCAATTATCAATTAATGAAATATCTATATACTGCACTCATTCTGGCTTTCTTATGCAAGGTGGAGCCACTGCCCAGGAAAAAAAAAAGCGGCTTTCGATAAGTGAAAAGTACATTCTCTTCGGAGATAAAGATAGGTACCTATACGTTCAAAGATAACGGGGCCGTCTATACCGGTGAAATAAAAAGGCCGCAAGCCCAATGGAAAGGGGGAAGACCGTTTTCAAG
>ENA-OQCX01000761-OQCX01000761.1-human-gut-metagenome-genome-assembly--contig:-NODE-761-length-16283-cov-2.115313_pt1 | contig 16283 bp, 25 predicted proteins | sample MGYA00242762_ERZ504587 | MGnify/ENA primary metagenome ERZ504587 (study PRJEB26092, sample SAMD00036337) | human gut metagenome | host: Homo sapiens | study: EMG produced TPA metagenomics assembly of... | reverse complement strand
AGACAACGAAGGAACGCGGATAAAAAAAATAATTCAAAAAAAAGTAATGGGCGTCTGTAACTTTTCGTATCCCAGCCCGTCATTATTATAGAGATGCAAGAGATCAGCTTCCGAAACGATATTTTGCCGTTGAAGGATAAACTCTTTCGACTGGCGCTCAGAATAACCCTGGATAGCAGAAGCGAGGATGTCGTTCAGGACACCATGATAAGGGTGTGGAACAAGCGTGATGAGTGGTCGCAATTTGAATCGGTTGAAGCCTATTGCCTGATAGTGGCAAAGAATCTGGCTATAGACCGGAGCCAGAAGAAAGAAGCTCAGAATGTGGAAATCACCCCCGAAATGGAGGAAGAACCTGATGCAAACAGTCCGTATGACCAGTTGGTTCATGATGAGAAAATGAACATTATCAATAGACTGGTGAACGAACTTCCCGAAAAACAGCGGCTTATCATTGCAACTGAGGGACATTGAAGGTGAAAGCTATAAGAAAATTGCAACCCTTCTGAAATCTGACAGAGGAACAAGTGAAAGTGAACCTTTTCAGAAGCCAGACAAAAGGTAAAACAAAGGTATTTAGAAATTGACGAATATGGATTATAAGGATATAGAACAGCTCCTGGAGCGATATTGGCAATGCGAAACTTCCGTGGAGGAGGAATCTGTGTTGCGCGACTTCTTCTCAAAGGAGGAAGTACCCGCTCATTTGCTCCGCTATAAAAACTTGTTTGTTTATCAGCAGGTTCAGCAGGAGGTAGGACTGGGTGAAGACTTTGACGCACGTATCTGGCGCAGGTGGAAACTCCGGTAGTGAAGGCAAAGCGTCTGACACTGACAGGAAGATTCATCCCCTGTTTAAAGCTGCTGCTGTGATTGCAATTATCCTTTCATTAGGAAATGTAGCGCAACATTCTTTTTCCGGAGATGACGGAAGAGTATTGGCAACGGATACCATTGGTAAACAAGTGACCACACCGTCGGTAGCTCTGTCAAATGAGCTGAAAGCAGATCAGGCATTGGCTGACAGCCTTGCAAAGATCAACAAGGTGCAGGTTATGAAAGAATGACATTTTCATTTGCTTTAAACATATAATATAGTTAGTGTGCTTTAATTAAAACAACATCGAAAGCGAAACTGTGAAGTTTTCAATTCTCTCAAATTTTTTATAATGAAACTAACTAAATAAATGGGCTACCGCGAGATGCAGTAGCCCTTTTATGTTTTTGGGATGTTTACGGATTTAGTCCAGTTTGCGGAGCTTCTTGTGGGGGAAATCAATAGCCTGAGGATTTCCTTTGTAAGCGACGTTGCCGCTTCCGCTGACGTGCCCGCCTAGTTTGCCGTTGACGAAGCAGCTGATGTTACCCGAACCTGAGATACCTGCATATACGTCTGTAGCTTCCAGATCGGCGGCTTTGATATTGCCGGATCCTGATATGTTGTACTTTGCTGCGCCTGTCATGCCGTTAAGGGTGATGTTACCCGATCCGGAAATGCTTGCAGAGCAGGTCTTACTGTCGATTTGTTTGAGCCTGACATCGCCCGAACCATGAATTGCAATGGCCAGATGACCGGTGTCGAATGTACTTCCTCCTAAATTGCCTGAACCGTTAATCGTTAACTTTAAGATCTCCCTTGGTGTGAATGCCGTTCGCAAAGAGAATGCCACCCGATCCGTTGAGTGTTAGCCTGTTTCAGGTCTGGTGAGAAAACTTTGATCTCTAGTTTGCCTTTGTCGATGATATTGACATTCTTTTTAAACTTTATATTCAATGTTTCTCCGTTTACTTTTGTTTCCAGGAGCTCTACGATATTGTCCGAACCGTAAATCTCAATACGGGAGAGGAGTCTTGCTGGTAGGTGATGTTGGCACTTCCCGACATACTGATGTCATTGAAGTGTTCCAGATTCTCTTTTTTGGTGATGTAGTTTTTACTGCCTTTCACAATAGGGTCATTAAAACAGGAAGGTAGCGGAGAATATCAGGATTATCCCGAGCAGCCATGCAGTCAATGTGTTTCTTTTCATAATTTATAGTTGATTTTAATATGAGTATATATGGATTAGACGTTGCGAGTTGCTATAAAGTTGCATTGAATATCACTTTTTTCGCCACCGGCTTCTTTTTTTATTATTTTTGCAGCATCGGTTAAGGAGGAGAAAATGGATACAGTGATAGAAGATGAGGAACTGGGAAGTTTGATAGTGCGTGTCAATCCACGTGCGCGCAGTTTGGTGTTTCGTACAAAAAGCGATGCGGTCTACGTTTCGGTGCCTCCCGGCACCACGACGAAAGAGGTGAAGCGTGCCATTGAGAATCTTCGTTGTAAGTTGCTGCTTTCCCGTCAGAAGGTTGTCCCGTCCGTTGGATTGACTTAAACTATAAGATTGATGCCGAGCATTTCAAACTATCTCTCATTCTTAGGTGAAAAGGAGCAGTTTCTGGCTAATTCGCGATTGGGTGTCATGCAGATCGTATGTCCTCCTCAAGCGGATTTTACTGATGAAAATCTACAGAACTGGTTGCGTAAAGTGATCGAAGAATCTTTGAGGCGGAATGCGAAAAGTATTCTTCCTCCTCGTTTGGAGCATCTTTCGGCACAATGTGGATTGCCTTATGCCAGTGTGAAGATAAACTCCAGCCAGGGACGCTGGGGGAGTTGCTCAGCGAGAAAAAATATAAATCTGTCCTATTATCTTGTTCTGTTGCCTTCTCACCTGATTGACTATGTGCTTCTGCACGAGTTGTGTCATACTCGTGAGATGAACACAGTGAGCGTTTCTGGGACTTGCTGGACCGGTTCACAGATGGCAAGGCCCTTGCTCTGCGTAAAGAATTGAAGAAGTATCGCACAGAGATATAAGGTGCTTGGGATAAGGAGCTCCTGATATTAAGCAGACTCTTATTTAGCAAGCTGTTTGATTCCGTCCGTTTCTTTTTCAAACTGATAAGTTCCTCCCTTCTCGCTGAGATCGAAAACGGATGCAATTTCCGTTTTATTGTCTACAATCATCAGTGCGCTTTGTTCTGCAAATCGACCGACCTCTATTGTAAAGGCTTCTTCCTGCATGACTTGATTGGCGATAAGGCTGTCATTGACGAACAGCGAAATGGAATCTCCGGCAAATCCTTTTACCAGGCTGATCGTATAAGTTTCAATATAATGTCGTTCTGCCTGGTTTTCCCGTTGCAGACGTAAGCTCATATAAATGAAAATAACTACGACAAAAATGACGGCAAAAGCCAGAATGCCGTTGCCGACCATAAACTGTTTGTTGGTGTTGAGATGATGTGCCATAGCTCTTGGTTTTTAAAATTGCGGCGTAAAGATACGAATATACGACTGTTAATTCATACTTTTTTTCTTTAATGTTTTGTAGTCGAATAGATTATTTATATCTTTGCAACCGAAATGGATGAAAGGTGGAGGGGCGATTAAGCTCCTTTTTTTTGTTCTTATATAGTTAATAAATGATAGAAAAGAAAACTGTTTGTCAGATTGTTGAAGAGTGGCTGGAAGGAAAAGACTACTTTCTGGTAGAGGTGACCGTGAGCCCGGATGACAAGATCGTGGTCGAAATAGACCACGCAGAAGGAGTTTGGATTGAAGACTGCGTAGAGCTTAGCCGCTTTATCGAGTCGAAACTGAACCGTGAAGAGGAAGATTATGAACTGGAAGTGGCTCTGCCGGTATCGGACAACCCTTTAAAGTGCTGCAACAGTATTACATCCACATCGGACAAGAGGTGGAAGTAGTGACCAGAGACGGACGTAAACTGGCAGGTATCCTGAAAGATGCCGATGAAGAGAAGTTTACGGTAGGCGTAGAGAAGAAGGTAAAACTCGAAGGTTCCAAGCGTCCGAAGCTGATTGAAGAGGACGAAACCTTCACTTATGAGCAAATAAAATATACTAAATACTTAATTAGCTTTAAATAGTTATGGCCAAAAAAGAAGAAACAATCAGCTTGATTGATACATTTTCGGAATTTAAGGAACTGAAGAATATCGATAGAACGACGATGGTTAGCGTACTTGAAGAGTCGTTCCGTAGCGTAATCGCGAAAATGTTTGGCACCGATGAGAATTACGACGTGATCGTGAACCCGGACAAGGGTGACTTCGAGATATGGCGTAACCGTGAAGTTGTGGCCGATGAAGATTTGACAAACCCCAATATGCAGATTTCGCTGACGGAAGCACAGAAAATCGATGCTTCATACGAAGAAGGCGAAGAAGTTGACTGATGAGGTGATCTTTGCCAAGTTCGGACGTCGTGCTATCCTGAATCTCCGCCAGACACTGGCTTCAAAGATTCTGGAACTTGAAAAGGACAGTATTTATAATAAATATATTGATAAAGTAGGTACAATCATCAACGCGGAAGTATACCAGATCTGGAAAAAGGAAATGTTGCTTCTGGACGATGAAGGAAACGAACTGCTGTTGCCTAAGACTGAACAGATCCCGAGCGACTTTTATCGTAAAGGTGAAACAGCCCGTGCAGTGGTTGCCCGCGTAGACAACAAGAACAATAATCCGAAGATTATTTTGTCACGTACTTCTCCCGTTTTCCTGCAACGTCTGTTCGAAATGGAAGTACCTGAAATCAATGATGGTTTGATTACCATTAAAAAGATTGCCCGTATCCCTGGCGAACGTGCCAAGATCGCAGTGGAATCTTATGATGACAGAATCGATCCCGTAGGCGCCTGCGTAGGTGTAAAAGGAAGCCGTATTCATGGGATTGTTCGTGAATTACGCAATGAAAATATCGACGTGATTAATTATACATCGAACATTTCATTGTTTATCCAGCGTGCTTTGAGCCCGGCTAAGATTTCTTCTATCCGTCTGAATGAGGAAGAGAAAAAGGCTGAGGTATTCCTTAAACCGGAAGAGGTATCGCTTGCTATTGGTAAAGGCGGTTTGAATATCAAGCTGGCCAGTATGTTGACTGAGTACACCATTGACGTGTTCCGCGAATTGGATGAAGCGGTAGAGGATGAAGATATCTACTTGGATGAATTCCGCGATGAGATTGACGGTTGGGTAATCGATGCCATCAAGCTATCGGTATTGATACCGCCAAGGCTGTGTTGAATGCACCGCGCGAGATGTTGATTGAAAAGACTGACCTGGAAGAGGAAACGGTGGACGAAGTATTACGCATTTTGAAATCGGAGTTTGAAGAAGGGGAAAATTAGTGATTAGCGATTAGGGGTTAGTGATAAGTGATTTTTGGTATGTATAATAAAATCATCACTAAACACTAATCGCTAACCCCTAATCGCTAATCACTAACCACCACTTCTTTCTCCATTATTCATTAAATTAAAGTATGACGATAAGGTTAAATAAAGTAACAAGAGATTTAAATGTAGGAATCACGACGGTAGTTGAGTTCTTGCAAAAGAAGGGATATACCATTGAAGCAAATCCCAATACGAAGATTACCGACGAGCAGTACGACTTGCTTGTGAAAGAGTTTAGTACAGATAAGGATCTTAAATTGAAAACGGAGCGTTTCATTCAGGAACGTCAGAGTAAGGAACGCAACAAGCATCGGTGGCTATTGACGGTTATGACAAGGAAGCACAGGAAAAGCCGAAAACTGAAGAGGTGGTAAAGGCTGTGGTTCCCGAAGATGTACGTCCGAAGTTTAAGCCTGTCGGGAAGATTGATTTGGATAAACTGAATCGCAAACATACTGTGGAAAAAGAGGAAGAAGCGGTGGAACCGGAGATGCCGGTGGTTGAAGAAGTAAAGGCGGAAGAACCTGCACCTGTTGTTGAGACTCCGAAACCGGAACCCGTTCCCGAACCTCAGCCCGAGCCGACACCTGCTCCGGTGGTTGAACCTGCTCCGGCGGCAGAAGAAGAAAAAACAGCGCCGGTGGCTGCAGAACCCGTACCGGTTTCTAACGCGGAGCCTGCTCCCGCTGCAACCGAAGAAGCTGTTTCGGAAAATAAAGAAGAAAAAGAAGAAATATTCAAAATACATCAGCCTGAGTTTGTATCGAAGATTAACGTCATCGGACAAATAGACCTCGCTGCGCTGAATCAGTCTACACGTCCGAAGAAGAAATCGAAAGAGGAAAAGCGGAAAGAGCGTGAAGAAAAAGAAAAGCAGCGCCAGGATCAGAAGAAGCTGATGAAGGAAGCCATTATCAAGGAGATTCGTCGTGACGATAATAAGACGAAAGATGGCAACGATGCCAACGGCAAGAAAAAGCGCGTCCGCATTAACAAGGAAAAGGTGGATATCAACAATGCATCCAACTTCCAGCGTGGCGGAAACGATCGTCTGAAAGGCGGCCAGCAAGGGGGTAATAACCAACAAGCCGGTAAGAACAAGAATAAAGACCGCTTCAAGAAACCTGTAATCAAGCAGGAAGTAAGTGAAGAGGATGTGGCAAAGCAGGTAAAGGAAACTTTGGCACGCCTCACTTCCAAAGGCAAGAATAAGGGTGCGAAATACCGTAAGGAGAAACGTGACATGGCATCCAGCCGTATGCAGGAGCTGGAAGACCAGGAAATGGCGGAAAGCAAGATATTGAAGCTGACCGAGTTCGTGACTGCCAATGAGTTGGCGAGCATGATGGATATTTCCGTTACGCAGGTTATCGCTACTTGTATGAGCATCGGTATGATGGTTTCCATCAACCAGCGTCTGGATGCGGAAACAATCAATCTGGTAGCGGAAGAATTCGGTTTTAAGACAGAATATGTAAGTGCGGAAGTGGCTCAGGCAATCGTTGAGGAAGAAGATGCCGAGGAAGATTTGCAGCCTCGTGCTCCGATTGTAACGGTGATGGGTCACGTAGACCACGGTAAGACCTCGTTGCTCGACTATATCCGTAAGGCAAATGTTATTGCCGGTGAGGCGGGTGGTATCACGCAGCATATCGGTGCTTACCACGTGACATTGGAAGACGGGCGCAAAATTACGTTCCTCGATACTCCGGGTCACGAAGCGTTTACCGCCATGCGTGCCCGCGGTGCCAAGCAACGGATATCGCCATCATCATTGTGGCTGCCGATGACAACGTGATGCCGCAGACCAAAGAAGCCATCAACCATGCCATGCTGCCGGTGTACCTATTGTGTTTGCTATCAATAAAATAGATAAGCCGACTGCCAATCCCGATAAGATTAAGGAAGAACTGGCTGCCATGAACTTCCTCGTTGAGGAATGGGGCGGTAAGTACCAGTCTCAGGATATTTCAGCCAAGAAAGGTATCGGTGTAAGCGATTTGATGGAGAAAGTATTGCTGGAAGCCGAAATGCTGGAACTGAAAGCAAACCCCGACCGTCGCGCTACCGGTTCCATCATCGAGTCCTCATTGGATAAGGGTCGTGGTTATGTGGCTACGGTACTCGTGTCCAACGGTACTTTGAAGATGGGCGATATTGTGCTTGCAGGTACAAGCTACGGTAAGGTAAAAGCCATGTTTAACGAACGTAACCAGCGCATGAAAGAGGCAGGTCCTTCGGAACCGGCTTTGATTCTCGGCCTGAACGGTGCGCCGGCTGCAGGCGATACATTCCATGTAATCGAGACTGAACAGGAAGCACGTGAAATTGCCAACAAGCGCGAACAGTTGCAGCGTGAGCAAGGTCTGCGTACACAGAAGATGCTGACGCTGGATGAAGTGGGCCGCCGTTTGGCATTGGGTGACTTCCACGAGCTGAATATCATCGTGAAAGGTGACGTGGACGGCTCCGTTGAAGCGTTGAGCGACTCGTTGATTAAGCTGTCTACCGAACAGGTACAGGTAAACGTTATTCACAAAGCGTCGGCGCTATCTCCGAATCGGATGTATCTCTGGCTGCCGCTTCGGATGCGATTATCGTAGGATTCCAGGTTCGTCCTTCGGGTGCTGCCGCCAAACTGGCAGAGCAGGAAGGTGTGGACATCCGCAAGTACTCTGTCATCTACGATGCCATTGAAGAGGTGAAGGCTGCTATGGAAGGTATGCTGGCGCCGACTTTGAAGGAACAGGTGACGGCCACTATCGAGGTGCGCGAGGTATTCAACATTACCAAAGTGGGTCTTGTGGCAGGTGCCATGGTGAAGACCGGAAAGGTGAAACGCAGCGACAAGGCCCGTCTGATTCGCGACGGCATTGTTATCTTCACAGGAAATATCAATGCATTGAAGCGCTTCAAGGACGATGTGAAGGAAGTTGGAACGAACTTCGAATGCGGTATCAGCCTGACAAACTGCAACGACATCAAGGTAGGAGACATCATCGAATCTTACGAAGAAGTGGAGGTAAAGCAGACTCTGTAAGCAATATATAAAAAATCTTCAGGCGCGGATTACACGGATTTCACGGATTGGTTAAGAAAAACCGTGTTTGTCCGTGTAATCGCGCTTTTTAATATAGTTATGGCTGTTGTAGATAGTATAATCTTGGTAATAATCGGTGCCGGAGCGCTTGTAGGTTTTATAAAAGGTTTTGTAAAGCAGTTGGCTACCTTGTTGGGACTGGTTGCCGGTCTGGTGGCGGCAAAGGCTTTGTATGCTTCCGTTGCCGAGAAAGTGTTTTCCAGGATTACCGATTCAATGACAGTGGCGCAAGTGCTGGCATTCATTGCTATCTGGGTAGCGGTGCCTCTGGCTTTTGCGTTGATAGCTTCGCTGCTGACGAAGGCGATGGAAGCCGTGTCGCTCGGTTGGCTGAACCGTTGGCTGGGTTCCGGGCTGGGAGCGCTGAAAGCACTTCTGCTGGTGAGTTTGCTGGTGGGCGTTATAGAATTTATAGATTCGGACAATACGCTGCTCAGTCAAACAAAAAAGAAAGAATCGGTGTTATATTATCCCATGAAGTCATTTGCCGGAATATTCTTTCCTGCAGCAAAGGCTGTTACGGAACAGATTGTGAATGGAGATGTGGTTTGATTCGTAACTTGTAATTTTATAATTATAGAAACAATGCAACAAGAAGAACCCAATAAATATGTAAAGGAACTCACTCAGGAGAAGTACAAGTACGGTTTTACGACCGACGTGCACACAGACATCATCGAGCGTGGTTTGAATGAAGATGTGGTGCGGCTGATTTCCGAGAAAAAAGGAGAACCCGAGTGGTTGCTGGAGTTCCGCCTGAAAGCGTACCGCCATTGGCTGACGCTGGAGATGCCTGCATGGGCGCATCTCCGTATTCCTGAAATAGACTATCAGTCTATCTCATACTATGCCGACCCTACCAAGAAGAAGGACGGACCCAAGAGCATGGACGAGGTAGACCCGGAGCTGGTCAAGACATTCAATAAACTGGGCATTCCTCTGGAAGAGCAGATGGCACTTAGCGGTATGGCGGTGGATGCGTGATGGACTCTGTATCCGTAAAGACTACCTTTAAGGAGACGCTTATGGAGAAAGGCATCATCTTCTGTTCGTTCAGCGAAGCAGTGCGCGAACATCCTGATTTGGTACAGAAGTACTTGGGCTCGGTAGTGGGCTATCGCGACAACTTCTTTGCGGCACTGAACTCGGCGGTGTTCTCCGACGGTTCTTTCGTCTATATTCCAAAAGGGGTACGTTGTCCGATGGAGTTGTCCACTTACTTCCGTATCAATGCCCGCAATACCGGACAGTTTGAAAGAACGTTGATTGTGGCGGATGATGATTCATACGTTTCCTACCTGGAGGGGTGTACGGCGCCGATGCGTGACGAAAACCAACTGCATGCCGCCATTGTGGAGATTGTGGTGCACGACCGTGCGGAAGTGAAGTACAGCACTGTCCAGAACTGGTATCCGGGTGATGCCGAAGGCAAAGGCGGCGTGTATAATTTCGTAACGAAACGCGGACACTGCAAAGGGGTAAATAGCAAACTGTCCTGGACGCAGGTGGAAACCGGTTCGGCCATTACCTGGAAATATCCGTCCTGCATCCTTTCGGGCGATAACTCCACGGCAGAGTTTTACAGCGTGGCGGTAACCAATAATTACCAGCAGGCAGATACCGGTACGAAGATGATTCATCTCGGAAAGAATACCCGCAGCACTATCGTCAGCAAAGGTATCTCCGCCGGACGGAGTGAAAACTCTTACCGCGGTCTGGTGCGCGTTGCCCAAAAAGCGGACAATGCCCGTAACTATAGCCAGTGCGACTCCTTGCTGCTGGGCGATAAGTGCGGTGCGCATACGTTCCTTACATGGATATCCATAACGAGACGGCCATTGTAGAGCACGAGGCAACCACCAGCAAGATTAGCGAAGACCAGATATTCTATTGTAACCAGCGCGGCATTTCTACGGAAGATGCCGTAGGACTGATTGTGAACGGTTATGCAAAGGAAGTGCTCAACAAGCTGCCTATGGAGTTTGCCGTAGAGGCGCAGAAATTGTTGGCGATTTCACTCGAGGGAAGCGTAGGATAGCTATTGGAATTCAAAATTAAAAAATTAAATATCATGTTAGAGATAAAAGACCTGCACGCCAGCATCAATGGCAAAGAGATATTGAAAGGCATCAACCTCACGATCCGCGACGGTGAGGTGCATGCCTGATGGGACAGAACGGAGCCGGAAAGAGTACACTGAGCAATGTGCTGGTGGGACATCCTGCATACGAGGTGACACGCGGTACGGTAACTTTCAACGGTAAGGACCTTTTGGCTATGAGTCCCGAAGACCGTGCCCATGAAGGTATTTTCCTTTCGTTCCAGACACCGGTGGAGATACCGGGAGTTTCGATGGTGAACTTTATGCGTGCCGCTGTCAATGAACAGCGTAAATACCGCCATCTGCCCGCCCTGTCTGCCAGCGAATTCTTGAAACTGATGCGCGAGAAACGCGCCATTGTCGAACTGGACAACAAACTTGCCAACCGTAGCGTGAACGAAGGCTTCAGCGGCGGTGAGAAGAAACGCAACGAAATCTTCCAAATGGCTATGCTGGAACCTACTTTCGCCATTCTCGACGAAACGGATTCCGGCCTTGATGTAGATGCTTTGCGCATTGTAGCCGATGGCTTCAACAAACTGAAGACTCCCCAGACCAGCGCAATGGTCATCACCCACTACCAACGCCTGCTGGACTATCTGAAACCGGATACCGTCCATGTACTGCTTGGCGGACGCATCGTGAAGACGGGCGGCCCCGAACTGGCTAAGGAGATTGAAGCACGCGGCTTCGATTGGATTAAGAAAGAAGCGAGTGAATTATAAATTATGGATTATGAATTATGAATTATCCTGCGACATGATGATGCGCAGCCCGTTCATAATTATAATTCAAAACTCATAATCAGATAACATGAGTGTAGAGCAACAATATATAGACCTTTTCTCCCAAACGGAGGCGATGATATGCGTCATAGCGCCGAAGCGCTGAATGCTCCGCGTGCCGCTGCATTTGCCGACTTCGAGCGGCTTGGCTTTCCTACCCGTAAGACGGAGAAATATAAATATACCGATGTCAGCAAGTTCTTTGAACCCGATTACGGACTGAACCTGAACCGGTTGGAAATTCCGGTTAATCCCTACGAAGTATTCAAGTGTGATGTGCCGAATATGAGCACCTCCCTTTACTTTGTTGTGAATGATGCTTTCTATAACAAGCTTTGCCGAAGTCGCATTTGCCTGAAGGCGTTATCTTCGGTAGCCTCAAGGAAATGGCGGAACAGCGTCCGGAGCTGGTAAAGAAGTACTACGGTAAGCTGGCAGATACTTCCAAAGATGGAGTGACGGCTTTCAATACTGCCTTTGCGCAGGACGGCGTATTGCTGTATGTTCCCAAGAACGTGGTGGTGGAGAAACTATCCAGTTGGTGAACATTCTGCGCGGCGATGTCAACTTTATGGTGAACCGCCGTGTGCTTATCATTTTGGAAGAGGGTGCGCAAGCCCGTCTTCTGGCATGCGACCACGCCATGGACAGTGTGAATTTCCTTGCTACGCAAGTGGTAGAGGTATTCGTCGGGGAGAACGCCACTTTCGACTTCTATGAACTGGAGGAGACGCATACCAGTACGGTACGCATCAGCAGTTTGTATGTCAGACAAGAAGCTAACAGCAACGTTTTGCTGAACGGAATGACTTTGCATAACGGTACTACCCGTAATACAACCGAAGTTACGCTTGCCGGCGAAGGTGCTGAACTGAACCTTTGCGGGATGGCTGTTGCGGATAAGAACCAGCATGTGGACAACAATACCACCATAGACCATGCAGTGCCCAACTGTACCAGCAACGAACTCTTTAAGTATGTGCTCGACGACCAGTCTGTCGGTGCTTTTGCAGGCCTGGTACTGGTACGTCCGGGTGCACAGCATACGAGTTCCCAGCAAACGAACCGTAATCTTTGCGCCACTCGCGAAGCGCATATGTATACCCAGCCGCAACTGGAGATTTATGCCGATGATGTGAAGTGCAGTCATGGCGCTACGGTAGGCCAGCTCGATGAAAGCGCCCTGTTCTATATGCAGCAGCGCGGCATCTCCGTGCATGAGGCACGTTTGCTGCTGATGTTCGCTTTTGTAAACGAGGTGATTGATACAATCCGCCTGGATGCCTTGAAAGACCGTCTGCACCTGCTGGTGGAGAAACGTTTCCGCGGTGAACTGAACAAATGCCGCGGGTGTGCAATATGTAAATAATGGAGAATTATGAATGAAGAATTGCCATGCGGGTACTGATGCTGCGCAGCTTATTCTTCATTCATAATTCATAATTTAAAAGATATGGACCTTCAAAAGATAAGAGCTGATTTTCCGATACTTTCCCGTGAGGTATATGGTAAGCCGTTGGTTTACTTGGATAACGGTGCGACTACGCAGAAACCCCGTCAGGTGTGGATGCCATTACGGATGAGTACTATTCGGTCAATGCCAATGTGCATCGCGGTGTGCATTTCCTTTCGCAGCAGGCTACGGAGTTGCACGAGGCATCTCGCGAGACGGTACGGAAGTTCATCCATGCCGGCAGTACGAATGAAATCATCTTTACCCGCGGCACGACGGAAAGTATCAATCTGTTTGTGTCCAGCTTCGGTGAGGAGTTTATGCAGGAGGGGGATGAGGTGATTCTCTCCGTCATGGAACATCACAGCAACATCGTTCCCTGGCAATTGCTGGCTGCCAAAAGAGGGATTGCCATTAAAGTTATCCCGATGAATGACAGAGGCGAACTTTTGTTGGACGAGTACAAACAGTTGTTTTCCGAACGTACGAAGATTGTCAGCGTAGCCCATGTATCCAATGTGCTGGGTACGGTGAATCCCGTAAAGGAGATGATACGCTATGCCCACGGGCAAGGCGTTCCCGTGCTTGTGGACGGAGCCCAGTCCATTCCGCATATGCCGGTGGATGTGCAGGATTTGGATGCGGATTTCTACGTTTTTTCCGGTCACAAGGTGTACGGTCCTACCGGTGTGGGTGTGCTTTACGGTAAAGAAGAATGGCTCGATAAGATGCCCCCCTACCAGGGTGGCGGCGAAATGATACAGCATGTATCGTTCGAACGGACTACCTTCAATGAACTTCCTTTCAAGTTCGAGGCGGGAACACCCGATTATATCGGTACGACAGGGCTTGCCAAAGCGTTGGATTACGTTTCTGACATCGGCATGGAGAAGATTGCCGCCCATGAACATGAACTGACTACATATGCCATGACACGTTTGAAAGAGATTCCCGGTATGCGCATCTTCGGTGAGGCCGAAGAGAAAGGGAGTGTTATCTCTTTCCTCGTAGGCGATATTCACCATTTCGATATGGGCACTTTGCTCGACCGTTTGGGCATTGCCGTACGTACGGGGCATCACTGCGCACAACCGTTGATGCAGCGTCTCGGCATTGAAGGAACGGTGCGTGCTTCATTTGGTCTGTATAACACGAAAGAGGAGATAGATGTATTGGTAGCGGGCATAGAGCGTGTGAGCCGTATGTTTTGATGCTTGCCGGATGAAATTGCGTATTTAATTTTTTTTTGACTATTGCTGCAACTTTTCTTCCTCTTTGTGCGTCTGATAAGTTGCAGATAACTTAAAAATAAAGATTATGTTAATAACAACGACTTCAGTGATTGAGGGTGCAAAGATAACCCGTTATTATGGCATCGTATCCGGCGAAACAATTATCGGCGCCAATGTATTCCGTGACTTTTTTGCCAGTATCCGCGATGTGGTAGGCGGACGCAGCGGTTCGTACGAGGAAGTGCTTCGTGAGGCTAAAGATACGGCGCTTCGCGAGATGCAGGAACAAGCCCGTTTGTTGGGCGCTAATGCAGTGATTGGCGTTGACCTTGATTACGAAACGGTAGGCGGTAGCGGCAGTATGCTGATGGTGACTGCTTGCGGTACGGCTGTGACGGTAGAATAAAGAGAGTGCGGCAAAATAAAAAACGCTTGCGGTTTATTTCTTTCAGGCGCGAATTATACAGATCACGGATTAACTTTATTCTTTTCCGTGAAATCCTGTATAATTCCGCGCCTAAAGGAAATCATTAAGTACGTTCTGATATATTCTTTTGTTTTTCCAGTCTTTGGCATAAATTCGGTTAATCGTTTGCTTATTTCATTTCAAATCAATACTTTTAAGCTTTCGTTCAACCTTTTAATACGATTTATGCTATGGACCAATTGCTTTTCTGGCTGGTACCGGCCGCTTCCGTTCTGGCGCTTTGCTTTGCCTGGTATTTCCATCGTCAGATGATGAAAGAGAGTGAGGGAACTCCTCAAATGGTTAAGATTGCCGCTGCTGTGCGCAAAGGCGCCATGTCCTATCTCCGTCAGCAATATAAGATTGTGGGATGGGTGTTTCTGGGACTGGTGATTCTCTTCTCGATTATGGCTTACGGCTTCGGAGTGCAGAACTCCTGGGTTCCGATAGCTTTCCTCACAGGCGGATTCTTCTCCGGCCTTTCCGGATTTCTCGGTATGAAGACGGCCACGTATGCCTCGGCGCGTACGGCAAACGCTGCCCGTAACTCATTGAATGCGGGTTTGCGCATCGCTTTCCGCAGCGGTGCGGTAATGGGGCTGGTTGTAGTGGGGCTTGGCCTGCTCGATATTTCCTTCTGGTATCTGCTGCTCAATGCGGTTATCCCTGTGGATGTGATGACACCTACTCATAAACTTTGTATTATCACCACTACGATGCTGACGTTCGGTATGGGAGCTTCCACACAGGCGTTGTTTGCACGCGTGGGCGGTGGTATCTATACGAAAGCCGCTGATGTAGGCGCCGACCTTGTGGGCAAAGTGGAAGCCGGCATCCCTGAAGACGATCCCCGCAATCCCGCAACCATTGCCGACAATGTAGGCGATAACGTGGGCGACGTTGCCGGTATGGGGGCCGACCTTTACGAGAGTTATTGCGGCTCCATTCTTGCTACGGCGGCTCTTGGCGCAGCCGCTTTTATCCATTCGGGGGATACGCTGATGCAGTTCAAAGCCGTCATTGCCCCGATGCTGATTGCCGCTGTGGGGATTATCCTTTCCATTATAGCATCTTCTCCGTGCGTACCAAGGAGAATGCCGGGATGAAGGACCTGCTGAACTCCCTTGCTTTCGGTACGAACCTGAGTTCGGTGCTGATAGTCGTTGCCACTTTCCTTATCCTTTGGCTGTTGAAGCTGGACAACTGGGTGTGGATATCCTGCTCGGTGGTTGTGGGGCTGGTGGTAGGCATCGTTATCGGTCGTTCCACGGAATACTATACTTCCCAGTCTTACCGCCCTACCGGAAATTGAGTGAGAGCGGCAAGACGGGGCGGCTACTGTCATTATCTCGGGTATCGGTCTGGGTATGCTCTCTACTGCCATTCCGGTAATTGCCGTAGTGGTGGGCATCATTGCTTCCTATCTTTTTGCTTCCGGTTTCGACTTTGCCAATGTAGGTCTGGGACTTTACGGCATCGGTATCGCTGCCGTAGGCATGCTTTCCACGTTGGGTATTACGCTGGCCACGGACGCTTACGGTCCTATCGCGACAATGCCGGCGGCAATGCGGAAATGTCCGGTCTGGGCGAGGAGGTGCGTAAGCGTACCGATGCGCTCGATTCTTTGGGCAATACGACAGCCGCTACGGGTAAGGGCTTTGCCATCGGTTCGGCTGCATTGACGGGACTTGCCCTGCTTGCATCCTACATCGAGGAAATCCGTATCGGACTGACCCGTCTGGCACTACCGACATCTTTGTGGGTGGTGAAACGGTGTCCGTACAAGATGCCACTTTCTTCGATTTCATGCACCACTACGATGTAACGTTGATGAATCCCAAAGTTCTTCGGGTATGTTCCTCGGTTCGATGATGGTCTTTCCTGTTCTGC
>ENA-OQCX01000760-OQCX01000760.1-human-gut-metagenome-genome-assembly--contig:-NODE-760-length-16299-cov-2.001237_pt1 | contig 16299 bp, 16 predicted proteins | sample MGYA00242762_ERZ504587 | MGnify/ENA primary metagenome ERZ504587 (study PRJEB26092, sample SAMD00036337) | human gut metagenome | host: Homo sapiens | study: EMG produced TPA metagenomics assembly of... | reverse complement strand
CGGAAGAATACATGCCGCGTCTCCCCACGCACAAGATGTCTTACTCGGACCAAATGTCGGTACAACTTCAGGTACCATACCATCTGCCAACAGCTGTTCCTGATACATGTCATATAAAAATTTTCTGTAAAATGCATAGGTATCTGCCAGATAACTTGCAGTAACTGAAAAACACCTGCGTATCTCCTGTCCATCCCATTCGTTCATCTCTCTGCGGGCAGTCTGTCGGAACATCCAGGAAATTTCCTCTCATTCCCCACTCTACATTGGAAATCAACTGATTCACAAGCTCATGTCCTGTCTCTAACTCGCCTGTCTTCTCATATTCACTACAAAGAACAAGTGCTGTAAAATCATCGCAGGACAGATCTGTCACACCACTTACTTTCACATATCTATATCCATAATAGGTAAAATAAGGAATGAACTCTTTTTCTGTTCCATCCGAAATGTAATGATATTCTGACTTTGCGGTTCTCAAGTTTCCATTGTAGAAGTTACCATCCTGGAGCACTTCTCCTGTCTGAATCAGGATCTCAGTTCCTGCTGCTTCCTTTACATGGAATCTGAAAATTTCCGGTAATCTCCTGTCCAAGATCAAATACATGCTCGCCTGCCGGTGTATGAATCAGCTCCACTGGCTTCATTTCTTTATATACTGTTACAGGAAGTGATAACCGCTCCATCAGTCTGCCCTTCGGTGCCACTGCAAGAATCGCTGCTGCTTTTGGAACATCCGGCAAAGTATCATCTCTCTTCTCTCCATCATAGATGTTAGAAAAAGAAATCTTACTTTCCGTTACTTTCCAGGATTCATCCGTACCGATCACTTCTTTTGATCCATCTGCATAATCAATATGTACTTCTGCGATCACCTTCCATGCATCACCAAAGAAACCTTTCTTCTCCGGCTGACTAAAACCAAATCTTCCCTTGTACCATCCATCTCCAAGAAGAACAGAAAGTTCTCCACCTGCTTTCATTTGCTCTGTCACATCATAGGTCTGATACTGTATCCACTGGTCATAATTGTTGCAGTAAGGAGTCAGATATTCCTTTCCAATTTTTTCTGTTTTTTCGGTCTTGTTCGAAGTAAAATATGCCTCATACAGTCCCAGACCACAGATATAGAGTCTTGCCCGCTCAACTTCTTTTTCTGTTGAAACCGGCTTGGAAAAGATTGGATGTCTTCCCTCTTTCCAGCCACAGGTGATCCACTTTCCTACCATGGTTCGTCCTGCTTTGCTGTCTCAAAAAACTGAACATCGGATTCTACTACTTCTTCCTGATCTGTTGCCACAATGACTTTCCAGTAGTATCTCGTATACGGTTCTGTTTGAAGATCTACCTTCGTTCCACAACTGTCAAGATTCTCCTCTTTCGTGTCCAAAAGAATCTCTGAAAAATCCTCTTTCTCACTGATCAAAATTCTTGCATTTTTCTGTTTCTTTCCCTTGCATTCTTTTACCTTCCAGGAAAATACAATCTGCTCCATATAAAATCCAAGCGGATTTGTAATATGATTTGTCTTTGCTGCGTAAATCTTACCCATAATGTTCTCCTTATACTACATTACCGGCCATTCCCATACAAATGACCGGTATCCATAAATCTATTTTATTCTGCTTTGTCTGCTGAATGTCTTTCCTGCAGAATTCTTGTCTGCTCTTCCAGTTTCTCTTTTGTAAGTGGATATGCCTTTGCGAAAATACCAATTCCAACCACATTGATGATTGCCGGAAGGATAATCAGACAGAAAATGATTACATTGATTACACTCTGTGTCTGTACTTCAGCTACTGCATTGAAACCTGCCATCTGAAGCATATATCCTGGAATTGCTCCACCTATTCCCATTGCACATTTTGAGATAAAACTGGAAAGAGAAGCAACTGCGCCCTCAGCACGGATTCCCATTGTCATTTCCACATAATCTGTATTATCTGCCTGGATTCCATAATTTAATGGAGCCGCAAATCCACTTCCTACTCCTGCAATCAGAGATGAAACGATCAAAATCGGAATACTTTTCACGTCAATCAAACGGATCAATGGGCACAAACCTACAATTGCAAGTCCAACTGCATACATCTTTTTCTTTCCGTATTTTGCAATAAATTTTGTTACAATCATTGTTGCCGGGAAAATCGTAACGCACATTACCAGTGTAAGGATTGCTGCCCAGCTTAAATTTCCTAACACATATGTGTAATAATATGTGTTAACTGCACTGACAATATTGTTTCCAATTGTATAAAGCAATACAACAAGGAATGTAATATATACCGGTTTCTGTGATAAAATCTGGAATAACTGTTTAATCGTATAACTCTTTTCTTTCTGTGGTTTGATACGCTCTTTTACTCCAAGTGTTCCAATGATCGAACAGAAGAAAATCACTGCAACTGTGATAAGAATCAACTTGATGTATCCATCTTTATTTGATGTATCTCCAAGAATCAGTGGTGCTGCAACACTAACAACCAACGCACCTACACATAAGCCAGACCTTTTACTGAACTAAGAGAGTTTCTTTCGTTCATATCCTCTGTCATAACCGGAAGAAGACTGTTCAGGGAAATGTCCATAACCGGGAACAAAACGCCAAGTAAAATGTAGGAAACATAAGCAATCGCCAGTTTACCAGATGGAGCCATCATCGGTCCAAACCATAACAACAGGAAATTTGCACTACAAAGAATCGTTCCTACGATCAATGTCGGACGGAAGTGTCCGAACTTCGTATTCGGGAGATGATCGATCACGCATCCAACCAGAGGATCATTTAATCCATCCAGAATTCTTGCGATCAGAAACAATGTGGCACATGCCGCAGGACTTAATCCACAGATATTCGTATAAAAGATCAACAGATATCCATTGATGATCGTCATAATCGGTATGTTACCAAAGTTTACGGTTGCATAGGCCAGTTTTTCTTTGAACTTTATTTTATCTTTGCCCATCTTTTGTTCTCCTCCCTCTTAACACAACTCATTTAATTTGTAAATGATTCTCTCAATCGTTTCTCCCGTTACACCTGCAATGGATAAAGATTTTAACGGAAGTCCTTCTAAAATTGCCTGAATCATCTGCTGATCCGCCTCACTGATTTCTTCTCCATTCTCTCCGTTCTGCTGCAATGGTGCAAGTAATTCCATTGTTGCAGCGGCTGTTCTGGAATCTGCAAGAAGTTCTCCGATTGTCGTAGTACCTGTCACCTGGAATGGAAGCTGTTTCTTGGTTGTAAACGAAACCTCACAGCTAATCCGAATATCATCACTTGCATGTCCAATCAGAATTTCGTAAGTTCCTGACGGTGCATACCAGTCTTTGATTTCTTCATTGTAGAAGGACAGGTCTCTTGCACTAATCTTCATCTGTGCTTTCTTTGTCTCTCTCGGCTGAAGGAAAAGCTTTGTGAATCCTTTCAGTTCTTTTACTGGTCGGTTTACAGTTCCATTCTTGTCTGCTACATATAACTGTACCACTTCTTTTCCTGCACATGCACCAACATTTGTGACATCTACTTCTACTATAATCTCATTCTCATCATCCAGTTCTTTCGATGATACTGTCAAATGATCGTACTTAAATTCTGTATAGGACAATCCGTGTCCAAATGCCCAGCGTACCGGCTGTTTCTTTGCCTCATAATAACGGTATCCGACATAGACTCCTTCAGTATAATCCACTGTCTTTCCATCTCCACCAAAAGAAAGATAACTTGGATTATCCTCTATGCGAAGCGGGAAGCTCTCAGCAAGTCTTCCACTTGGATTCGCCTGACCGTAAAGTAACCGGTCACACGCTTCTCCGACACCCTGTCCGCCAAGATACAGTTCCAGGATTGCAGCGGTCTGCTCAGCCCATGGAGTCTCAACCGGACTTCCATTGTGAAGCATCACAACAAGATTCGGCTGTACCTTAGCCACCTCTTCGATCAGATGATTCTGACACACCGGAAGCTTCATATCTTTCCGGTCATAACTCTCGGACTCGAATGCATCCGGCAGACCTGCGAAAACAACTGCAATGTCTGCTTCTTTTGCACCTGAACGGCCTTCTCTACTTCCTGTGCCTCAATCTCATCCCTCTCACTGGAAAAGCCTTTCACATAAGTTACATTCCTGTTCTTTTCCTGTGCTGCTTCTAATGCGGACACTACTTTGCTTGAATTGATATGGCTTGATCCACCGCCCTGATAACGCGGCTTTTCTGCAAATTCACCGATGTAAACAATCTTCTGTTCTTCCTTCATTGGAAGGACGCCGTTATTTTCCAAAAGAACTGCACATTCTGTCTCAATCTCTACGGATTTTTCATGATCTTTGTCTCTGTCAAAGACTGCTTCCGAATGTCTGTGATCCACATAAGAAAAGATCACTTTCAGCATTCGCTCCACCGCACGATTGAGCACTTTCTCGTCCAGTTCTCCACTCTTGACCGCTTCCACAATCTTCTTATCATTATACCCACCAGTTGATGGCATTTCCAGATCTACTCCGGCTTTCAATCCTTTGACTCTGTCGTTGACTGCGCCCCAGTCTGTCACAACATAGCCTTCAAATCCCCATTCGTCTCGCAGGATTTTCGTCAGCAGATCTTCATTCTCGGAAGCAAACACTCCGTTGATCTTATTATAACTACACATTACTGTTTTCGGTTGAGCTTCTTTCACAGCTTCCTCAAATGCCGGAAGATAAATCTCACGAAATGCACGTTCCGATACTTCTGAAGAAACACACATTCTTTTGTACTCCTGGTTGTTCACTGCGAAATGCTTGATACTCGTTCCTACATCCCAGCTCTGCACGCCATTGATGTAAGCTGCTGCCATCTTTCCTGTAAGATAAGGATCTTCCGAAAAATATTCAAAGTTTCTTCCACACAGCGGACTTCTCTTGATATTTACTGCCGGTCCAAGCAGCATGCTCAAGTCCTCTGCCTGACATTCTTCTCCAAGGATTTCTCCCATCTGACGGATCAGATCTACATCAAAGCTACTCGCTGTTGCACAGGCTGCCGGAAAACAAACTGCTTCCACACTCTCATTCAATCCAAGGTGGTCTGCTTCCCCTTCCTGCTTCCGAATTCCGTGAGGACCATCAGACATCATCACGCCTGGAATTCCGAGCCGTTCCACAGCCTTTGTATTCCAGAAATCTGCCCCAGAACACATCCCGGCTTTTTCTTCCAGTGTCATGGACGCTACCAACTTCTTCAAGTCACGTTCCATTGCTTTTCCTCCATTCCTTTTCTGATGAGTCCATGTTAGCAAACTTCAAGTCTTATTTCTGTTATAATTTCTTGTTTTCTATTACATTTTCATGTTCTATTTTTATTTTCATTAATTTGTGATAGAAATTCGTATTTTTTAATATATAATAGTGGAGAGAAATTTGAAAGCTAATAACGTGAAAGAATTGGGAGGGACTACATTTGAGCAATTACGCATATCTGAACTATATGGAAGACTTATTTTTAAATACTGCATCACTCTATTCCTGGCACCTGACACCGGAATACGATTTTTCCTACAGCAATCATCCGGATTCCGCTCCTTTAAAGAATATTTTTTCTTTAAGTTCCTGCAATACATATATGAAGCAGCACTTTCAGTCCTCCATGGAACCATTCTTCTTATTCGATGACTTTTTCTTTCTATGGGCGGCCGTTCCTGCCTATACGGAACAGAAAAACTCGTCAATATTCATCTGCTTGGACCTGTCTTCAGTTCCTACACTTCTGACAGTTATATAAAAGAAAAAATGGACATCAAAAATATGTCCGTAAAAATCAAAAACAGAGCTGCTCAGCCTGATTGACCAGATTCCGGTTCTTCCAACCGCTTTTCTGAGTCACTATGTCTGTCAGCTCTACTATACACTGAATGATGCACTAATTACAGTGAATGATATTAAATTACAGGAAAATCCAATGTCACAGAGCAAAGAGAAGGAAGAGGATTTCACTGCTTCCGAACATTCCCCTTACTACTATGAAACACTCCTTTCCCAAAGTGTACAGGATGGAATTCCTTTTCCTGATTTTTCAAACCAGATCTCTTCCGCACAGGTCGGTACCATGTGTCCGGGAGATCCTCTGCGCCAGAAGAAAGATGAGGGAATCGGTCTTGTCACGATCTTCACACGTGCTGCCATTCAGGGGGGAATTTCATTTGAGAAAGCTTACACCTGCAGCGATTACTATATCCAGTCGATTGAAGCTGCAAGCAACATTACAGAAGTCATACAGCTGATCGAGACGATGTATTTTGATATCACCAATCAGGTACATGAAGCCACACTCTCTGCGATTAAAAATCCAATGATTCGTGAATGTATCACTTATTTGGACACACATTATAGAGAGAAGATCAACCTGGAAGAACTTGCCAATACACTCGGATATACAAAATATTACCTCTCCACCTGCTTTAAAAAGGAAACCGGTGTTTCTATCTCTGAATACATCATGGAAAAACGGATTGCGTATGCAAAATTAATGCTCAAAAATCCTTCGATCGATATGCAGGAGATCAGTGATGAACTGTGTTTTGCCCAATCCGAGCCATTTTTCCGCTGTATTCAAAAAAAATGACTGGATTGACACCAACACAGTATCGGAATGAATAAGATTTTAATCCATATTAAATCTGATATATTTTCACCATACTATAAATCCCAATCGGTGCCTGTTTTCCTTTATTCGCTCCACGTTCCCGTTCCAGCGTAGTTGCCACTTCAATTCGGATGTCATTCTCTCCATCTGATTTCTGTAGCAATGAACCCCGAGAATTTCTTCTCTTCTTTCCATAATCCTCAAATTTTGTGATTGGCTGGAAATTGGAGAACTTCGGATAAGCAATCGAACGACAGGTTCCGATCTCCCAGTTCTTCTTCACTGGAATCTTCTCTTTTTCCACCCCATACATCATTTCAAACAAGGATTTCTCTAGTTGAGATACCGTCTCTTTCTCCTGTTCAACAACCACAATCCGGCTCTCTCCAAGACGCAGTTTCATTGACAGGATCGTTGCGTCTTCCTTTTCTGCTCGATATTCCTGAGCCATCTTTGTTCCATTCCATGCATCATAGGCGTAGCAGGATTCCAGATACGGAACACGGATTTCTCCACTGTATACAGCCTCATCTTCATTTACGAAATAATAGATTTCCTGTTTTTCATTTTATAATGATAAGCATCGATTCTCTTGTTCTGTGGATTGAGTTCGATTTCTTTTCCTACCGAATCTGCAATCTGGTCCACACGGATCGTATCTGCTGTTTTCACTGTTTCCGGAAGTCATCGAACTCTCCTTTATTCCGTCTCCCATAATTTTCCTTCTTTATAATAAAAGTTATGGCGCAATACCTACAGGCTCTTTCCCCTGAACAAATTGGATGCCGCTAATGTAAATCAATACTTGCGCAACCAGAAAATTATTGCACTCACACCGGAAGACTATCCTGATTTTGTGGAAGAATTGAAGAAATCTCTCACACTCTTTGCAACTGATGAAAGGCAAATAATAAAATGGCGGTTACTATATCGTCCGCTGATTCGCCCTACTACTTTGTTTGCATTCTCAACCAGTCCTTTGCTGCTTGAGTTTCATCCGGATTATCAGAAATATTACAATAATATTCATGCGTGCTGCATGATGCTTAAAGATTATCTGGACAGTAAAGAAGGCGAGGAGTTTAAAACTCTTCTCGCCTGTGCTTTTCAAGATAGTTATGATTTTGAAGAAAGTAGTTATGGGGAACTCGAAGTTGCTGCCGCTTTTCATAAGAGTGTGTATAATATGATGACTGTAGATGAAATCGAGACGTTTTTATATTAACATCTCCTGCTCGATCTCCATCTTATTTTCCAATATGCACTGTTTCAGCGTTTCCAATTTACCGGCATTTAATGCTCTAACTTTTTCTGCTTTCCACTGCTTAGCTTAATTCCTTTTCCATTTTCCAACGCTGCCTTATAAGAGGGAGCGTCCATCTTCCATGGAATCAGATTTGGGAAAATGTTTTTCTCATTGTATAAAAAGATCTGTATTCCACCGTAATCCATATCTCCCCAGTGATAACACCGGATTTCTTCCGGTGCTGTCTTCATTAACATTTGCAAAAAACGAACTTCTTTTGGCGAAAAGTAGCCATGACAAAAGATATATAAAACTTTTGGATCATATTCCATGCTTTCATAATTCGCTTTATTCTCAATCACAATGATTTTTTCAACACTATTTCGTAAGTTTGGTACGGCATGCTCTAATGTCTGTGCATTAATTACCGTTCCATAATAATTCAAGGAAGTGTCGATTTTCTTCTCTATCGCTGTGCCATTTCGATCTGTCATGCAATACTCACGGCACCTTTCCATTCTAATGTCTGAGAATAACTCAATATTCCATGTACTGCCAGTATCTCATCATCTGACATGCCCTCTTCATATTGCGGAGAGTATTTCAAAGCTTCAATAACTGCACCTTGATAAATACGTTCGAAAACTTTAGATGGTGTGATATCATTTTTCTTTTCAAATACTTTGGAGCTGAACACACGCTTCCATTCCGGTTCTTTCAGAGCAGCTAATGCTTTCAGGCATTTAAGAAATTCTTCATCCTCCGCTTTGGATAACTCTTTCGTATTTCCTTATTCAACTGTTCTAACACGTGATCACAATAAGTGCACAGACAGCTTTCGGATACATCCACCTGCAGTTTGCATATTCTTGAAATTGCCTGTAACTGGCGTTCTCTTGGATCCATGATACCGATCAATTCACATAATCTTGGAATCACTTCTACCCGATAATCAATCCTCGTAATATCCGTATTCATTTCTCTCCAGTCAAAATGCAGATATTCTTCTCCGCCTAATGCCGGAACTCGTTCCAAAACTTTTGCCTGTCTGACCAGTTCATCTCTGCCACCCACAGTTTTCAAAAGATCTCCATCCACCTTTGGGTGCTTCATTCCTGAGAGATTTCCTATGCGATAGTCCTTTGTATTCGTCTTATCGATCAGCCATTTTGCCAATGGCAGATTCTTTTCGTTCCATTCCATATTTTATCCTTCGATTCTCATCATACTCTATATTGACCTCAACGTTTTCTAATCTGCGAGTAATCTATCAAGCAACATCTGCCTATTATTTATAAACATTTCCGTTATTTGATAACTCTCTGTTTCTTCATATTCACACAAATGAATTCGCCCATTATCAAAACAATAGATGTCTGCATCTGGTATACCTAATAGAATAGGCGAATGGGTAACTATAAAAAACTGTGCTCCTTCTTTTGCAAATCGGTATATTTGCATTAACAATGTAAGCTGTCTTTGGGGTGATAATGCAGCTTCTGGTTCATCAAAAAGATACAGGCCATTTGAATGCAAATTATTCTGCGCTAATTCAAGAAAACTTTCTCCATGTGACTTTTCATGATATTTAGCGGAAGGGTGTGTTAAATCTGCATATTCTTCTTCCTGCGTTGCAACATTATAAAAACTTTCGGCTCTAAGAAAATATCCCCACTTTTCCTTACGATAGCCTTTTGAAATTCTTATTGCATCACATAATTCTGAATGTGTATCATGAGTAGAAAAAATATAATTCTTTGTTCCACTCCGGAGTTAAACCATGATGACCACAGCAAGTGCTTCCAACAAAGTCGATTTACCGCTGCCATTTTCTCCCACAAAAAAAGTTATCGCTTTATTAAAATCGAGTTTCTCAACACCTTTAAAAGCCTCAATTTTCTTTAAATAGCTGTCATTATCAATTCTATCCCAATCGAATATTACTCCGTGTATAAATTGATCATTCATTTTAAACCTCTATTCTTCTATTTTCATCATAACCTTACATTTCTTTTTATAGCATGCGATTCTATTCCTTATTTCCCTCAACCATATCCAGGTAATCACCTTTATCAATGTGCATCATAGATACCTGATTCTGATGTCTTCGGAAACCGTATACACAGTCTACATTTCGAATCAACGACTGCAGACGTTCATCCGGTACACATACGATCAGCTGCAGCTCCAGCTCTCTCGCATAATGAAGGCACACTTCGCTTCGCTCCTTATCCATCTTGGAAAATGCTTCATCAAGAAGCACCAGACGGATCTTAGAATCACGGTTTGTCTGCTGCATATAGAGCATCGCAAAGCCTGCAAGCAGTGCGACATATTTAGGGTTCTGTCCCTCTCCTCCGGAGTCACGGCCTGCCATATCATCGACTGCATTTTTGCGGATATTTCCATTCTCATCTTCCACCTTTTCATACATACTGAAAGTCAGATAATTACGGTAATCCACATACTGTTCCATCTGCTGACGATACTGGCTTAAGGATCTTGCATCTTCCTCCTTCGGAGGCATGAACTTCTCAGTCAGACGCTTGATATCTTCTTCATACTTCTGATAAAACTCATCCTCGCCAAGACTTAACTGACCTTCAAATCCGTAGTCATCGAACACTTTGCTGTCTAGTTCAGGTGCTGTAAGCATCTCATAGAACTGTCCGTTTTCATTCTGAGCCGGTATGATATCAATCTGGTAAATACTATCTGAGAACTTGATCTTCGCAAGCAGACGGTTGATCTCTTTTTTATGTCTGTAAGCTGCCTTGATTTCACCATGAATGGAAGCAATCACATTTTCACGCAATGTATAGTAAACCAGATTATACTGCTTATCGAATTCTTCCTTGTACTTCGGTTCGAAATCTTTCCTGCACTGATTTAGCACTTTGTCATACACATCATTTTCATGTTCTATTCCTGTAAAACCATAGACCGGATAAGCATTATTGAACTTATTTCTACTTCTTTGCAGTTCTTCTCTCTCCGCCTCTTCCAACGTTTCCAAAGCATCCTTTTCTTTTGTCTTGTCTCTCTTATAAGCTGCTTCGCTCTGTACTTTTAACGCATCTGTTACTTCATTCTGAAGCTGTTCGTTGACAACAAATCCCTCTGTCAGGAAGTTTATCTTTTCTGAAAATGATTTGATATTACTCTCGATTTGTCCCTGTGTCTTCGCATACTGTACTACTTCACTTTGAATGCCATCAAGAATCTCTGCATTTTTCTTAAGCAACTCCAGTAATTCCTGCTTTTTCTTCTTCAATTCGACGGTCCGGTCGCCTCGTTTCAATTCTTCTACTTCCAGACGTAATTTTCCTGTTTCTCGTAATAATCCTGAAGCTGTCCTGCTGCTTTTGAAAGATGTAAGATCTGTTCTGTGCTCTGGTTCAGACACTCGAATTTCTGTGCTGCACGCAGTGCCATCTCAACACGGCAGTCCTCTTCCACTTCCTGTTTCAGCTTCGCTGCTTCTTCTTCCAACTCAAGAAGTTTCGCCTTTGACACTTTCGTTCCGATACAGGCATATTTCTCATAATCATTCTTTCTTAAATGTCTGAAAATGTAATTGCTGTAGGAATAACAGTCCTTTGTGACACCATCTCTCGTCTCATGAAGTTCTTCCACCGTCTCACATTTCTTAATGCGGCCTAAGTATCGCTTCAGACAAGTATCTACATAAGCTTCCTCTGCGCGCACACACTCGTACAGTGTATTCTCATCTGCCTTCGGCTTGTCTCTCACGATTGCCGCAGTATCCATGAGTTCGACATCCTCGATCCCCTTCATCTGCTTCATTTTGCGAAATGCTTTCGCAGCATCTAACGTATATTCAGGTGCTGTCACCAGACTGTGTTTCACACGTCCCATACGTCCTTCGATTGCATTTTTCCACTCTTCATCCGTAATATCAAACAAGTCCGCAAAGATATTTACATGGATCGTTCTTCCATACTGAGTACTAAGTATATTCTGTAATTCCTGTCTTGCACGCTTCAATTCCGCACGATATGGTTTTCTGTCATTTTTGAGGTCTTCTACCATCTCCCGCTTCTCTTGAAGTTCTTTCTGATTCTCACGAATTCTTTCGCGGACATCACCTAATTCTGTATTGATGTTGTCGAGTGCATCACTTAAATATTGCTTTAGCTTTTCAATCGAATCTTCACTCACAACACCCTCTCGGATATCATCAATTCTATGCAGCGCCTGATTGCTCACATAAGCACTGACTTCATCGTCTTCCTCCCAGGCTGAAAGACCTTTTACGATATCTCTCCATTGTTCTGAATTCGTTGCCAGGAGCTGGATCGTATTTTCAATCTCCTTTAGCTCCTTCTCTTTCTGTCCATAATCGCTGGCTTTGAGTTCTGCCTCGACTTCTACCTGCTCTTTCGTATAAGCATCTTTCTCTGCTAAATAAGATTTTCTCTTCTCTTCTTTTTCCTCAATCTTCTTGAGAATATCCTGCAGATCATCCTCTTTCGATTGCAAATGTGCTTTACAATTTTCTATTTCAATATATTTTAAGATCTGTTCCACATAGATCTTATCAGCTCTTGCTTTCTGCAAGGCTAGATTATGCTGACTGATCTCGTCAAGCATTTTAATTCTCTGCTCCAGATCTTCTACGCGTTCCTTGATCTCACGGTAAGCGCCAAGCTGATCACTGATTGTTGCAACTGTGTCTTCCTTGCTCTTTGGGAACATATAATCTTTGATAAACTGTCCCGTTCCGTTCGTCATACGAAGTGCGATCGCGCTTTTCTCCATTGTCATCATACGGCCCGGCTCTACATAACCAAAGATTGCATCATAAACCGTTTTCAAATACGCTTCTTTCGATGGATATACACGGTTCACATCTCCGCGACTCTGTTGTCAGCCGATTCTATCCTTGCTTCTACCAATTTTTTAAGTTTCGCGATTGTATACGGAACACCTTCTTCTGTCAAATATTCATCCTCCGGAATCTTTCCGGAATGACTGAAGAAACAATATTTCCTGATGTCTGTATCTGCCTTTCCAACCTCAAATGAAACACCAATACAAGTATGTGTATTCTTTCCTGTATCCTTAATCTCCAAGACGATCTGAGAACAGAAGTCCTGGTCTTCTCGGTTAAAGGAACCGTCTTTCTGCGCTCCTCTAAGATAACTTAGAACACTACGCCTGTTCTTCGCGTCATCCGCCGCTTTATTCAAGAATGTGGAAGATATACTTCCATATAAAACAACCTGGATCGCATCCATAACAGTAGACTTACCAGATCCACTTTTCCCACTGAAAAGATTCACATACTCATGGAACTCCATCACTTTGTGACTGATACCGCCCCAGTTATTCATTAACATTCTAGTAAATATTTTCTTCGACTGTTTCTCTTCATCTTCACACTCCCTCTGCTTCTTCCTGATTTCCTGTTCAAAACTTCTTCTGTAATCTCTTCCTCCGCGTACTGATCTTCCTGATATTCTTTGATCAACGCAGTAATATCCATACTTCCACAATATAGATTGATCGTGCTGTAGATATAAATCGGAGTCTCATCCTCAACATTCTGGATTGCTCCCGGCACTTCAATGATCTGATGCTTACTCATCACATATAAAGCTTCTTTCCACTCACCCATCGTAAGCTTATAATTAATCAGATTCGTATTCTTTCCATATTCACGAATCTCCGCCAGATTCGTCACTGTAGCTTTCAAGCCTTCTCCTAAAATCTTATCTCTGTAAATTAATTTAACAAGTAAGATTACTTTTGTAACGGTGGCATTTATCTTTTCTATCGCGATTCCATCTCCATGTAAACGGTAAATGTGTTCCTGTGGGTCATGCACTAATTCACAGCTTAAAACAGACAGATAGTCTTCAATAAACTTTCTGTGTCTTGTACAGATCTCATAATGCAGATTGTCTCTTGGGACAAGTGTTACAGGATCATATTTCATCTGTAAAATACATGTCTGTCTGAATAATGCAGCAATTGTTTTCTTCAGGTTATCAGCTTCTGTCACTGACAATTCTTCCATATAATTAACCATCTGATTCTACTCCCTCTATCGTAAGTTTTGAAAATCGGAAACCAGCCTCATTCTCCATCTCCTGCGCCACTTCAATCTGTGCCTTACTGTCCGCAGATTCTGTTGCATGCTGCCATACCATAAATAACTTCTCCAAATCTTCTATTGATTTTACAGTATCTTTTGTCACTGTGAATTTTCCATTCTGTTCATTTTTCTTTCGGAAATCTCTGATCTCTTTCTGCGTATACAGTGGTTCCAGGACAAATTCTGTCATATTCTCTTCCTGTGATTTCTCAGGTGTTACCGCCTGTGGAGTGAACTTTTCCTTCTGATTTTCACGTCTTTGATACAGACTCTTCTCTGTCATAATCTTATATGGCTCCGAAAACCTAAGTTTTGAAGACAACTTATCCAGAATCTCTTCCGACTTGCCACTTTCATTGATCAGATTAATCAGTGCGACTGTCTGATCTTCTTCCATTACACCTTCCATCATAATGTACCGGATTCTTGCTGCGGCACGGCTTGCAAATACTGTCTTTTGTTCAATCAGCTTATTATATCTGCGCTCAATCGCATCAAACTCTCTCGAAATCTTATAGAGCATATCTGTCGCCTCTTCACAGATCTCGATCATTCTTCGCAGACGATAAGATTTTCTCGTATTTTCCTCTTCGCTTAAGAGTTCTGTTTCAAATGAGTATTTTCTTGCTTCTGTCTTTTCCAGATTTTCTTCGATCAACTCTTTTACAGCTTCTTTGTATCGATAAAAGCTGTCTGTTGTAGTCAATATCGCATATTTTTTGCTATCACTGTTATTGATCTCTTTCACAAGTACTTCCTGGATTCCTCGAAAACTTCTCTGCTTTGACAGTTCATCGAAATAACCTCGCATTCCCTCCTGCATGTTCGCGAGCATCTGTAGAAGTGCTCTTGATGTATGAAGCGCACTTTTTAAAATCTCATTATTCTTCTCTTTGTCTAAACTGTAGGTATAGAGATGACTGTATACCGTAAGCACACTCTCTCGTTCCTTACCGTCATTTTCACTGTATAATTTCTGAAATAATTCTACAAACAGCTGACTGTATTCCGGAAATGAAACGACATAACTATTCAACGTTTCATCATAATCCCTTCTAAGCCATCCCCAGTCTTCAAAATGCTTCAGACTGACTGATGCCATGTTGGCTCTGGTAATCAGTTCTCCTTCTTCATCGACTCTTGCCTCACTCCAGTCCAGTGCCATCTTCGCCAGTCGTTCATTCATGATCATCTGACACTCTCGTTCCGTAAGCCCGAGAAGAGAATAAGACTGACTGCTCTCCTCATAAAGCGCTACCAGAAACTGCATATAGAATTCCATATATTTACTTCCAAATATTTTATATAGATCCTTTGGAACTTTTTCGACCAGTTTCATGTTTTTTCTTATGTCTCCTTTTTATTCCTATTAAAGTTTCTTTTACATCTTTTTCGTTTCTTACAACATCTTCTCTGCTTCAAAAAACTGAGAAAAATGTGCAATGACCGGACATTTTCCCTTCTCTGTCTGAAGCCACTCGATCTCATTCACATTTTCCTTCGGCCGATACAAGATCACCGGCATTCCTATATTCTGTGCTCCTGTCACATCATGTGCGATGCTGTCTCCGATAAAGATACTTTCTTCCACCATCACTCCTGCTTTTTCAACACAGAGATCAAAAAGTTTTCGATGCGGTTTTTCCTCGCCAGACTCTTCACTTGTCACAATTCCATCAATATACTTACCTAATCCAAGCTTTAATATCTTCCGATACTGGACGTCTGAAGTCATATTGGATCCTATACCGATATAAATGCCTCGCTGTTTCAATTCTTTCATCAACTCTTCAATTCCAGGAGATGGAATAATCTGATCGATCAATGTGTCCCAGTACAGATTATACATCTCATACGCATATGGGAAAACTGGCTTTCCAAGTGTCTCCAGCATACACTGAAATCTCACCAGGCGATTATGGTTCACCGCATAATCTCTTCCGGCTCTGTCATCTGCCTTCACTCTTGCCTCGGCAACATATTTCTCCAAGTCTTCTTTTGCTATGCCTAAGTTCTCATATGCCCATTCTTTCATCACCGACATCGTATTATTATGCGCTCCAATATAATCATAAATGGTGTCATCTATATCAAAAAATACTGCTTTTGTCATCCCAATGTCTCCTGTTTTTTTGCTACTGTCTTGATTGATGTTTTGCATCTTCTGTGCCTTGCATTCAAGAATGCCTCGGCATTCTTGCTGCGAGGTGCGCGTCATGCAATTGCATGACATACTTCTACTGCGCACCTCTGCAATCCTGCCGGAGTATATCAGCTGGGGGATTGACTCCCACCACTGATACTAGCT
>ENA-OQCX01000759-OQCX01000759.1-human-gut-metagenome-genome-assembly--contig:-NODE-759-length-16309-cov-4.871833_pt1 | contig 16309 bp, 19 predicted proteins | sample MGYA00242762_ERZ504587 | MGnify/ENA primary metagenome ERZ504587 (study PRJEB26092, sample SAMD00036337) | human gut metagenome | host: Homo sapiens | study: EMG produced TPA metagenomics assembly of... | reverse complement strand
CACCGCCGTAGCGGGCCAGGCTGGAGCTGAAGCTGATGGACAGGCAGGCTCTCGGTGGAGAGCATGGACGAAGGTGGGAAATGCCCAGTGCCAGCACGGGCATGATGATCTTCCCTTCCAGCTTCATGTCCTCTTTGCGGATCTTGAGGATGGTCTTGGGGCCGGTGAGGAAGCGGATGACCCAGATGGCACCCACTGCCTGGTCAGCACGGTGGCAATGGCAGCACCCTTTACGCCCATGCCCAGCCCAAAGATGAGGATGGGGTCCAGCACGATGTTGATGACCGCGCCGATGACGGTGGTCAGCATACTGATCTTGGCAAAGCCTGCGCAGTGATGAAGGTGTTCATGCCAAGCACGATCAGCACGCAGATGGTGCCCAGAATGTAGATGCGGCTGTAAGTCAGGGCGTAGGGCAGGGTGGTGTCACTGGCACCAAACAGCCGCAGCAGGGTGGGTGCGGCGGCGTAAAAGACGATGGTCAGGACGACCGAGAAGAGCAGCAGCATGGTAAAGCTGTTGCTGACGATCTTTTCTGCCTGCTTCTTGTCACCCTGGCCCATGGCGATGGCGGTGCGGGGGGCACCGCCGGAGCCGATGAGCATGGCAAAGGCGTTCAGGAGCATCAGGATGGGGGTAAACAGGCCCACGCCGGTCAGAGCCGCTGCGCCGATCCCCGGGATGTGGCCGATGTAGATGCGGTCCACGATGTTGTACAGCAGGTTGACCACCTGCGCCACAACGGCAGGGATCATCAGCTGAAGCAGGAGCTTTTTCACGTCACCCGTGCCCATATCCTGCTGTTTTTTCTGTGTTTGTGCCATGGAAAGTGTCTCCTTTGGTTTGAGCGAGACGGAGAGGGCTGCCCTCAGAACGTCAGGCCGAAGTTCATCTCGTAGTAGTTGCCTGCGGCATCACGGTAGGCGTAAGCCTTGCCGTTCTCGTCCTTCATGCTGTCGGGCATGTAGGCATCCTTTGCAAAGCCGGGCACGTCGTTGGGGCTGATGCAGACACCGTCCGCGTTCACAGCCAGCACCTCGTCGCCCTTGGGCAGGGTCAGGGGCAGCTTGCCAACGGGAGCAAAGCGGCCGAACATCACATCCAGCGTTGCGGAGGGGTAGGTGTCAAAGCCGACGGTCAGAGCATCGGAGACCTTCTCCACATTGCCGACCTCCCAGGCCAGCGGGCAGTTGATGTTGGAAACGACCTTGCCGCCGTGTGCGTGGACCGCAGCGGCGATACCGGCCAGACGGTTTGCGCCCACCAGAGTGGTCTCCTTGTGGGTCTCGGTGGTGGGCTTGCCGCTCTCATCCACGTTGCAGACAGTCTTGTCCTCGCAGATGTCCAGCTCCAGGTAGCCCGGGGTGGCGTTGAAGTATGCACCGGACTGGGGGCTGACCATCAGCAGGGCCACCTGGGCCTCATCGGGGGTGTCCACCAGAGTGACATTGCCCAGCATCTCGCGCAGGGCCTTGGTGGCGGCCTCACCGGCCTCGGCGCTCTTGCCAAAGGCTCAGCGTAGACCTTGGTGCCGTCCTTCAGGGGCAGGGTGCCGTCGTTCTTCAGCAGGACAACGGACTCGCGGTGCACGCGGGAAGCTTCCTCCCAGTCGGCCTTGGTGGCAACGACCTCAGCGGCCTTCTTGGGATCAGCGTAGGTGTCCTCGAACATGCCCTGACGGAACAGCTCGGTCAGGGTGCGGCTGACAGCGCGGTTCAGGCTGGCATCGGTCAGCACCAGATCTTCCTTCTTGAAGCCGGCGGGCACCGCGTGGGTGTCGTAGTAGTCGTTGGTGCCGCGGGCGTAGCTCTCCTCGCCCAGCTCGTTGTCCAGCAGGCCGGAGATCAGGTCCACACCGCTCTGGGTGACAGCATAGCCGATGCGCTCGGGCTCGTCCAGCATGTCAACACCCCAGCACATGTTGTGGACAATGCCGGTGTCGGAGTTGATGTAGCCCTTGAAGCCCATCTGGCCGCGCAGCAGGCCGTCGATGAACACCTTGTTGTAAGCAAAGCCGTAGGGCTGGAGCTCGATGGGGTTGCCGTTGAAGTCCTCCTGCGGAGCGCTCTTCTCGGCGCTGGGCTTGGAGTAGTAGGGCATGATGGACTCGGCATTGTGGCGGATGGCTGCGCGGAATGCCGGGATGTGGTACTTCTGCAGGGAGCCGGGGGTGGCGTAGATGTTCCACTGGCCTGCTGCATAGTGGGGGTCAAAGCCGTTCTCACGGGCACCGCCGCCGGGGAAGTGCTTCACGGTCATGGAAACACCCTCGGGGGTAACGCCGTTGCTGCCGCCCTGGATGCCGGGGATCAGGTGGTCGAAGATCTCCTCAATGAGCTCGGGGTCCTCGCCAAAGGTGCCGAAGGTGCGCTGCCAACGGGGGTCGGTGACGCAGTCGGCCATGTACATGTAGCCCTTCTTCAGCCGCAGGCGTTCCACTCGCGGCGGATGGTGTCGGCAAACTTGTCGATGATGTCGATGCGTGCGGTGCCCTTGACGGCAGCAGCAATGCCCAGGGTGCCGGGATAGGTGGCAAACACGCCGGTGGCATCGTTCATGCCGAACACGACCTCACCGTTCTCGTTGCGGCTGTTGGACATGACCTGCATGGGAACAAAGTGATCGCAGGTCTCGGTCAGATACTGCAGCTGGTTCAGGTAATCTGCCAGATCCTCGGGCGTGGGGCTCTCGCGCAGGATGACGTGGCGGTTGAAGCTCTTCTTGACCATGTCAGAGGTGCTGGGCAGGGACTGGGAGCCGAAGATGCTGTCGGAGACGTTCACGGGTGCCTCGTCCAGCAGGCCGCTCTCGTCCGCCACGGGCTTGTGGCCGTTGGCTGCCAGACGGGGGGAAGGATACTTGGGGCCCATGCGCCAGTCGGAGGTGAAGATCTGGCCGATCTTCTCGCTGGTGGTCAGAACCTTGACATAGGCCTCGGCGCGCTCAGCCGGGGTCAAGCGCCAGTCGTTGACTGCGCTGACGGTGCCGGTGCCGTCGATGTCCTTGAAATACAGGCCGTTCTGCTCGATGACCTTGCGCTCCACAGTGCTGATGGTGGGGCCGTTGGGGTTCTGATAGCGCTTTACGCGCTCGGATGCTTTCACTGCCATAGTGTTTTCTCCTTTTCTTTTGAACGCAGCGGCCCATGCCACAGAGCCGCAGATGCTATACCTATTATAATAGGCCGCCGCGCGGAACAACTAGAAAATTTTTTGGATATTTCCGCACTTCCTTGTATTCTTTTTTTGCGCGCGGTTGGAATACAAGTCTTTTTTGTGGAATGTGCTGTACTAGTATCTTACAATCATGTGCAAAATGACGAACGCTGTTTTTTAAAACTGTTGATTTCGCCCAAGGAGAGTAAAATTGTCCTGTTTTCCCACAAAATTTTACTAACAGAAATTTGAGGATAGTTCATAATGTATACATAAAAATCCCCCGGTTCGCGATGTGGCAGCCGCAGCCCACGGGGGACCGAATGAAAGGTCGGAGTGAGTGGCAGCACACCGGCCGCAGAATTGAAAGGAGAGCTTCTCTATGGCAAAGGTCAAACAGCCGCTTGAAGAAAACGGCATCCACAGAGCGAAAATGTGGGAGATCATGATGTACGCTCTGAACAACACCTCCACCAACACCTACATGGTCGTGGTCGGTTACATCAGCTACTTCCTGATCGGTATCGTCGGTCTGGCATCCGTGCTGGCCGGTTCTATTGTTACCATCATGCGTGTCTGGGACGGTGTCACCGACCCGTTCGTTGGTATGATGTCGATAAGACCAACGGCAAGTTCGGCAAAAATCGTCCGTTCATTGCCATCGGTCAGATCATCATGTTCGCCACCACCTTCGTGATGTTCAACTTCATCCCCAAGATGGGCACTGGTGTCCGCTTTATTGCGTTCATCATCATCTACATGATCTACATCATTGGCTACACCTGCCAGTGCGTTGTCACCAAGTCTGCTCAGACCTGCCTGACCAACGATCCCAAGCAGCGCCCCATCTTCGCAATGTGCGATACTGTGTATAACATTGTTCTGATGAACATCATGTTCCCCATCATTGTCACCGATGTCCTGGTGCCCAAGTTCACCCTGACTGCCGAGGCAACGCTGCCGAGATCGCTTCTCTGGTGGCACAGAACCCTGCTCTGGCAGCATCGTGGAGAAGTCCGGCGGCAGCCTGTCCGCTTTCTACAACCCCGGCCTGTTCACCACCATGCAGCTGATGTTCGGCGGCCTGTCCGCTGTCTTTGCAGTCTGCGCCATCATCGCCCTGTGGCGTAAGGACAATCCGAAGTACTTCGGTCTGGGCACCACCCAGAAGGTCGGCATCAAGGATTACGTTGACACCCTGGCTCACAACCGTGCCATCCAGATGCTGGTGGTCTCCGCATCTACCGATAAGCTGTTCATGTCCACCAAGAGCAACGCTACCGTTATGATCTGCCTGTTCGGCATCATCTTCGGCAACTATGCCGCATTCTCCAGCTACTCTCAGATCACCTCTATCCCCATCTGCCTGATTTCTCTGCTGCTGATGAACAAGATCGCTCGTCAGATGGGCCAGAAGGCATCCATGCTGGTGGGTACCTGGGGCGGCATCATCGGCTCCATCGCCATCACCCTGTTCCTGTTCTTCTTCAACCCCAAGGGCGATGCTTCCAAGTTCTCTCTGCCCGCATTCCGCCTGATCCGTCCTGACACCTGGGGCACCCTGTTCACCGGCTGGACCACCACCGCTTTGATCTTCGTGCTGCTGGTCATCGCATGGTCCGGCGTGCAGGCACTGTCCTCCTCCATCGTTATCACCATGACCGCTGACTGCGCTGACTACGAGGTCTATCGTACCGGTAAGTACGTTCCCGGCCTGATGGGCACCCTGTTCAGCTTCGTGGATAAGCTGGTCTCCTCTTTGGCTGCTACCGTTGTGGCTCTGTTCTACTCCATGGTCGGCTTCAAGGACGCTCTGCCCGACACCATGACTCCGTACTCTGACGGCATCTTCTGGGCAACCATCGGCTGCTTCGTCCTGCTGCCCATCGTTGGCTGGCTGTGCAACGTTGTGGCTATGCACTTCTATCCCCTGACCAAGGAGAAGATGGCAGAGATCCAGGCTGAGATCGGCCGCATCAAGGCTGAGGCTGCTGCAAAGCAGGCTTAAGGCCAACCATCTCCCTGCGGAAATTTTGAATCCGGGACAGCGCCGCTGGTCCTGCATCGTAACCGGAAATGTCCTGCGGCGGGCCATCCTCTGCCGCAGGACTTTCTGATACCCTGAGACCCGGAAGGAATACCACTATGGCAGAAGAAAACAAGCTGAACCAGACCCCTGAGATCACCCCGGCCCCCGCCGCTGAGGCCCCGGAAAAGGCCCCCACCACCGGCGAGCTGCTGGGCGATGTGGAGCACTACGACGAGGAAAAGGACGATTGGAGCACCGGCTATTACGGCACCGGCAGCCGCCAGCAGGTAACGGACGATGTGTTCCACAAGCTGGAGACCGGCGAGGAGCTGACCCGGGATGACTTTATCAAGGCGGAGCTGGCGCTGCAGGATGCCAAGCTGGAAGCCGGCATCGATCTCGAAAAGGAGAAGAGCCCGGGCCTCATTGGTAAGTATCACGATTGGAAAAAGAACCGCGTAAGGCACAAGGTGAACAAAAAGAAGTACCTTCTGTCTGCCTGTTTCTGGGCTGGTGCGGCGGCCACCGCTACTATGAAAAGCGGTATGTGCTGGCGGCCTTCTACACCCTGTTCTTCTGGAGTGTGGTGCCCTTCTTCCTCTGCGTGACCGACCTTCTCATTGCACTGCCCATGCAGGCTGATGAGAACGGCGACATCCTGATCTGACATCTTCCTCTATTCATTCATTTACCTCCTAGCGCCAGAAAGGGCCTGCGGCATTTGCCGTGGGCCCTTTCTGGTGTTTGCAGGCCCGTTCTCCGGCGCGGAACATAGTGGCAGCTAACTGGCGTTGTGCTATACTAGTATATCAATTGATTGTGCAATAAGCACAATAGAATTTTTCACATTAGTGAAACTTTTCCCATAATCGTAAAATTGACCTGTTTTACCTTAAAATATTACTAACAGATAGATCAAAAAGCGTTCATAATATAGACATAAAGCTTCGGACGGGCTGGTACGCAGTGGCAGCTGTAAGCCCCATGGAGAAAACGGAGAATGTTCCTGTGTGAACAAAGGAGAGAATGAAATGGCAAAAACCAGAAGTCTGCCGGATAAGTTCTATGATAAGGACTATGAGCACAACGGCATCCACCGCGTTCCCCTGTGGCGTATCGCAGGCTACGCGCTGAACAACACCGCAACCAACGTTTATCTGATGATGATGAACTACGCTACCTACTACCTGATGGGCTGGGTCGGCGTTGGCATGATGGTCGCTTCCTCCCTGACCATGATGATGCGTATGTGGGACGGTGTTACCGACCCGTTCATCGGCTTCATGGTCGATAAGACCAACGGCAAGTTCGGCAAGAACCGTCCGTTCATCGTGATCGGTCAGATCATCCTGTGCGTCACCAGCTGGGTCGCATTCCATGTGACCCACAAGCTGCCTCAGGCCGCCCGCTTCCCCTTCTACGTGGTCGTCCTGATGGTCTACTACCTGGGCTACACCTGCCAGTGTGTCGTTACCAAGTCCGCTCAGTCTTGTGTGACCAACGACCCCAAGCAGCGCCCCATGTTCGCTTCCTTCGACGGTGTGTATAACACTTTGGTGTTCGCTATCCTGGGTATTATCATTCCCCGTATCGCCAACAGCTACAACGATGTGGGCGGTTACGCATCTCTGGAGTTCTTTGACACCCTGTGGAAGATGACCGCCATCATGTCTGCGATCTTCACCACCATCGCTGTGATCTCCATCGCTCCCAAGGATCGTTCCGAGTTCTTCGGCACCGGCAAACCTGTCAAGGTCGGCCTGAAGGATTACTGGGATACCCTGAAAAACAACCGCGCCATCCAGATGCTGGTCCTGTCCGCATCTACCGATAAGCTGGGTTCTTCTGCAAAGTCCAGCGCCGTCATGGTCGCCATGTTCGCCTGCATCGCCGGTTCCAACCTGCTGCAGAGTAATGTTACCGGTCTGGTGACCATCCCCAGCACCATCGTGTGCTTCCTGTTCATCAGCTTCTTTGCTACCCGTCTGGGTCAGCGCAAGGCTATGTTGATCGGTTCTGTGGGCGGTCTGATCACCAATGGTATCCTGGCAGCTCTGTGGCTGTTCGGTGATCCCACCACCATGACCTCCAACCCCGAGACTGGTGCTCTGAACTGGGGCTACTTCCTGATCATCTATCTGGTCTTTACCATCATCACTGCTGGTTTCCAGGGTATCTCCGGCAACATCGTTATCCCCATGACCGCTGACTGCGCTGACTACGAAGTCTACCGTACCGGCAAGTACGTCCCCGGCCTGATGGGCACCCTGTTCAGCTTCGTGGATAAGATGGTCTCCTCTTTCGCTCCCATGGTCGCCGGTATCATGTTCAGCATGTGCGGCTTCACCGATCACAACCCCGTTATGGGTGACCCTGTTACCCCGGGCCTGCGTATGGGCGTTGTCTTCTGCGCTTACGGCATGATCATGCTGGGTCTGGTCTGCAACCTGATCGCTATGAAGTTCTACCCCCTGACCAAGGAGAAGATGGCTGAGATCCAGGACGAGGTCGCTCAGATCAAGATGAAGACCATGCTGAGAACGCCTAATTGGTACTTGCAATTTTCTGCGGAAACCTGTAAAATCAAATAGAAAAACCGCTCGCCCTTGCGGCGGGCGGTTTTCTGCTTTTGGAACAAAATTCAGACAAGAGGTACATCGTAAATGGAAGAAAAGACACAGTGGGTAAAGGACCCGGATCATGGGATCATCTGGAACACCATCGACCACCTGTTATACTGGAAAGAACACCGTGAAAAGCACTGTGTCAGCCGCAAGAAATATATGCGCCTGTGCATTCTGGGGGCGTTTGGTGTGCACCAGTTCTATGCCAAGCGCCCGGTGCTGGGCCTGCTGTATCTGGCAACCTTCTGGAGTGGTTTCTCTGCCGCTATGACCATCGTGGACTTCATCATTGCCGTGCCCATGAAACCGGATGAGGACGGCAACATCTGGCTGTAAAAAGCCCTCTGGCGGCCTGCTGGGCCGGAAAGGAAAACACCCTATGGATAATGTCATGCAGTTTCTGTTCAACACCAACCACGAGCAGCCCAGCATCCTGGTCTGGATCCTGCTGATCGTGATCGCGGTCGTGATTCCCAATTACGCCAGATATCGGATGGAGCAGAAGCACTCCAATGATTCTGTTCCACCCAGAACCCTGCCCGTTCTGCCCCGCGCAAGAAGAAGCGCAGCAAAAAGCGCTGAGCCGCAGGCTGGGGCAGCATGGTAAAGATGCTTTGATATTTCATGATCTCCCATAACCGAAAGGGCCCTGCAAATGCCGCAGGGCCCTTTTGGTTTGCCAGCGTGTGTGGAGATGAGGAAATAGATTGACGGCTGATAGCAAATGTGCTATCATAAGGCTGAGGGATAAGCCGCACATAGAAGAGGAACATGAATGTATACAGTCGAATTTTATGAGAACGACAGAGGCGTTTCCGAACTGTGGGACTTTTTGGAAGAGCTGCGGATAAAAAGCGCATCCAATAAGGATGCGCGAATACAGTATAAACAGATCGTGTTGTATATCCAGCTGCTGCAGGACAACGGAACACGGCTTTCCGAGAATGTGACGAAGCATCTGATGGATGGCATCTGGGAGCTGCGTCCGGGAAATAACCGGGTATTCTACTTCTGTTGGCGGGGTGACCGGTTTGTGCTGCTGCACCAGTTTCGGAAGAAATCGCAAAAAACGCCGCGGCGTGAAATTGAACGAGCAAAAGCAGAACGTGATGATTGGCTTGCAAGAAAGGGTGAGTGAATATGAGGACCTGGAACGATTATAAGGAGCATGTGGCAGCTGCTGACCCGGAAATTGCAAAGGATATCCGGGAAGCGGAAGCAATGTCTGCAATCGTGAAAGCAATGGTAGAGCAGCGGAATGCGATGGGATTGAGCCAGCGGGAGCTGGCAGCGAGGTGCGGCATTCCGCAATCCTCGGTGGCACGGATCGAATCCTTTAAGACGATGCCCAATCTGGATACCCTGCTGAAGATCTTCCAGCAGCTGGGCTTGAAATTGACCATCTCGGCGGCTGATTCATCTTGCCATTTGCCGCATACAAAAACCGCCCCGGCGGCTGCTTTGTGCAGTGCCGGGGCGGTTCGTTTGTTTTTTGGTGTTCAGATGCAGGAAGTACTTACTTCTTGATCTTGATCAGCTGTGCGTTCAGGCTCTCGATAAAGCCGTCGGGCATGTTGATCATCTTAGCCATAGCCTCAGGGGTCATGCGCTTCATCATATCCCACATGCCAACGCCGGGCTTGATGTCAAAGTTGGTGGCCAGCTTGACAGCCCTGGTAGCGAGAGCCAGAGCCTCTTCGTTCTTGGAGAGATCTTCCATGCTGTCCTTGATGCTGTAATAGCCTCGGGGAACTCCATCGGAGCCTTCAGATCCAGGCTGCCGACCTGCTTGAACCAGTTGGCAACGCCTCCTGACGCTCGTTGAACTCAGGCAGAGTGTAGTAATCGGGCTCTTTCTCGACCTTTTCCAGCGTGATGGAATCCTTCACGTCACCGGCAACGGCCAGGATGGTGTTGAAGCCCTCTTCCAGAGCAACATTGAACTTGAATACGCGGTGCGCAGTCTGCTGGCCGACTTCCTTGCCGTTGACGTACAGCACAACGGTGTCCTGGTTGGAGTAGACCTTGATCTCGGTGGTCTCGCCTGCGCGCTGTGCATGGCGGCGGCCGGCGATGTGGACCATGGGCAGCTTGGACCAGTATGCCTGGTAGACAAAGTAGCTGTCCTTCTTGGTCTTGCGGTCAATGGTCATCAGGCCCTTGTTGTTGCGGCCTGCAACGCCGCCCTCGTGGCGGGCAGCACAGCCAAAGTCGAACATGTTCCAGCAGTGGGTAGCCCACACCCAGGACGATCCTCGAACACCTGAGCCAGATGCTCGTGGTACAGTGCCTGATACTCCTCGGTGTAGTCCTTGCACTGGGGATCGTTGCTGTGCCAGTTGATGATGCCCTCGGTGCCGTACTCGGAGATGCCGATACAGATGTCGGGGTGCTCGGCGTGGAACTTGTCCAGCAGGGGCCGTTCTGCTCCATCTTGCCGCCGTACCAGCCGAAGTAGTGGTTGTAGCTCTCTACATCGGTAATGTGATGCATGGGGCCGTCAACAGGGGTGTTGGAGACGTGGGCAATGGTGGTCAGACGGGTGGGATCCAGCTCACGCACCAGCTTCTGCAGGTCGTGGTGGTTGTCCACCAGCTCCTGGCAGATGCCGCCGATCAGGATCTCGTTGGACAGGCCCCAGAACATGATGGAGGGGTGGTTGTAGTTCTGGATGATCAGCTCGGTCATCTGGTGACGGCAGTTCTGGTGAGCGGAGGGGTCCTTCTTAAAGACGCTGATGAAGGGGATCTCAGCCCAGACGGCGAAGCCCAGCTCGTCACATGCGTCGTAGAAGTCCTGGCTGTGCTGATAGTGGGCCAGACGGATGGTGTTGGCACCCAGCTCCTTGATGAGCATGGCATCCTCGTAGTGATCCTCAGCGGTCAGGGCGTTGCCCTTGTACAGACGATCCTGATGGCGAGCCACGCCGCGCAGCGGGGTGGGCTCGCCGTTGATGGAGAAACCGTCGTTCGGGGTCACAGTATAGCTGCGGACACCCACGTTGGCGTAGATCTCGTCAAAGGTCTCGTTGTTCTTCTGCAGGCGGGCGGTCACGGTGTACAGGTTGGGCTCGTCCATGCTCCACAGCTGGGCATCGGGAACGTACAGGGTGACCTTGGTGCTGTCGCAGGGGCGCACGCCGGAAGCAACTTCGTTGCCGTAGCAGTCCTCGATGCTGTACATCACGGTATAGGCCTCTTCGCCGTTGGTGACCCAGCTCTCGATCTCAAAGGTGGCACCGCCGTCCTCGGTGGGCTTGGGGGTGACCTTGATGCCGGGGCCGCCGAAGTAGTCCAGGTCAAAGTGGGTGCCGGGCACGCTGATCAGGTTCACGCCGCGGTACAGGCCGCCGTAGAAGGTGAAGTCGGCGGAAGCGGGGTACATGGAGGGGGTGTCCTCGTTGGAGACCTCGATGGTCAGCTCGTTGTCGCCCTCGTGGCACAGGTCGGTGACATCGGCACGGAAGATGGAGAAGCCGCCCTCGTGGGTGGTTGCCACCTGGCCGTTGACCTTCACGGTTGCGGCCAGAGCAGCTGCCAGCACCTCAACGTAGGTGCGGCCGCCAGCCAGAGGCTGCTTGGGCTGGGTAAAGGTGCGGGTGTAGACACCGGTGGTGCGCAGATAGCTGCCGTTGCCGTCCATGCCGTCCACAGCGTTCCAGGTGTGGGGCAGGGTGACCTGCTCGGTGGGACGCTCGCCCTTGGGGAAGGACAGGGTCCAGTTTTCGTTCAAGGAAATGATCTCTCTCATCGATACTGCTCCTTCTGGTTTTCTTCTTTGTTTCGGCGGCCTGTATGGCAGAAGAAATGCCGGAAACAGGCCGGTTGTTGATTTTAGTATAGCACATCAGAGGGGGGCAGAGTTTGTACAATCTTTCGGCAAAATAGTAATATTTTGTGAAAATCCAGACGATGATTCCACAATTTTACAATCTGGCCCTTGGAAACGACAGCACAGCATGGAAAAGATACCCCAAAGCAGAGACGAAAAAGAGGGTGTCCGTCCCCGCAGAGGGAGGCAGCGGCTTCCGCTTATCCCAGACCAGAAGGCCTCTTTGGCGCTGTGGGTCCCTCCGGCAGAAAGTGTTGACGGAACGGCAGCTTTTTGCTATAATTATATAGCTATGAATATGGAGATGTATCGAAGTGGTCGTAACGAGAACGACTCGAAATCTAACTGGCTTTTTGGAAGTGGATTTCCGATTTTGCTAGGTTTCATGCGGGTTTTCCGGCTTCGAGAGCGAACGATTTTCGGTCGTTCTCTCCTGAAATTCTCTCCAAAATTTTCCCAGAATGCACGGAGCATTCTAAAATTTAATATGTGGAGCATTACTCAAGTGGTCGTAAGAGGTCGCACTCGAAATGCGATAGGCCGGGAGACCGGTGCCAGGGTTCGACTCCCTGATGCTCCGCCAAATCGAATGGACAGATGAATTTTATTCGTCTGTCCATTCTTTTTTGCCGGAACATCGCCCCGTCCACCCTGTCTTTGGGACGTATGACATCATGCTGACGCATTGCCATAGCCCAGCCCTTCCAGCATCGCCTGTGCAGACGAGAGTTTGGAAGCATAATCGAGGTGGGCGTAGATGTTGGCGGTGGTGGAGAAGTCGCTGTGACCCAGCCATTCCTGAATCTGCTTCATAGGAACGCCGTTTGCCAGAAGAAGGCTGGCGCAGCTATGACGCAGGTCATGAAAGCGGATAGGACGCAGACCGTTTTTCTCCAACAGCTTCGGGAACTGCTCGGAAACATAGTTGGGGCGGATGATGTTCCCGATCTCGTCCACACACAGATAGCCCAGATACTCCCGGTTGTAGCTTTTACCGCACAGGCGGCGGTAGGTTTCCTGCTGACCTTTCAGCATCAGCAGGCGGTCACGGATGGGCGGCACAAGGGGCAGCGTCCGCAGGCTGGACTTGGTCTTTGCACGGTCTGCCTGCACCAGAACCTTTTTGCCGTCGATGGATGCCTGCGTGACGATGTGCTTGACCTCCAGCGTGTTGGCTTCAAAGTCGATGGCATCCCATTTCAGACCCAGCACCTCGCTGCGGCGCAGACCGTAGAAGGATGCCAGCAGAACCGGGATCTCCAGCTTGGTGCCCTCTGCGATCTCCGTCAAAGCATGAATCTCATCGGCACTGTAATAGCTGCCTTTGAACTCGTTCTTCTTCGGACGCTCGACCTTATCTGCCGGATTGGTGGGGATCAGGTCGATCTTGACCGCATACTTCAACGCCTTGTGGATGTTTGCGTGATAATGGATCACGGAATTTGCCTTGACCCGTTCAAGCTGCTTGGTGTAGAAGTCCTGCAAGTCGGTGGCTTTCAGGTCTACCAGCTTGATGCCGCGCTTGCGGAAATACGGAACGATGATGCGCTCCACCATTCCCTGATAGCTGGCATAGGTTGTGATCTGGATAGAGCTTTTCGTGACTTCCAACCATTTCAGCATGAAGTCCGAAAAGAGAATGTCATCGTCTAAGCGAATTTCCGCAGGTGCGGTGGGAACCATGAAGTTTCTCCGACGTTCCAGCAAAAGAGCCTCGGCTTTCTTCTTGTTCCTCTTGACGGACAGACCGGTGGCTTCCCACTTGGTCTTTCGCTTTCCGTCTGTGTCCTTGTAACTCAGAACGATGTAGTAGAAGTCGTTTTTTTCTTGCAGATGCCCTGCTACCATAGTGTTACCTCCTGTCTTTGCATCCACTTGAATATGTAACTTCTGCCGCTGACACCATCAGTGTACCCAACGGCAGGAGAGAATGCAAGGATGTCACGCCCGGACAGCGTGACCGGGTGCGAATCCGATGAGATAAGTCAAAAGATGTGCCTTGGGGATGCGGTAGGAGCGTCCGACCTTCAAATGCTGGACGCTCCCTTTTTTCAAAAGAGCATACCCGGTTTTTGTGCTGACGCTCAATATCTCGCACATCTGGTCGATGTTCAGCACGTCCGGGTAATCCCGGAGCATCACACGGTACGCATCACGGGGATTCAAATTTTCCTCACCCAAACAGATTTCCCCTTTCCGGATTCATATTTTCCCGATCCAATGCCAGACTGCATTTCAGGCTTTTTCAATTTGCGCCATCTCCCACTCACTGGTCATCCCCATAAAACTGTTGATGCGCTCTTTATCAATGGTGAAGATCTGTTCCAGCAGCACCACAGACGGACGGCTGAACGCAGGGTTCTGCTCAATGAGAACATGGGTGGGCTGGTTTGGCTTTTTGGAGACTTTTGAGGTTACAGCAGCCACGATCACAGTCGGCGCAAATTTATTTCCTGTATTATTTTGGATCACAATAACAGGACGTTTACCACCCTGCTCGGAACCATAGTGCGGGTCAAGGTCTGCAAAGTAGATCTCGCCCCGGCGAAAGCGAAATTCTTCGTTACATAAACGGTAGCAATCATCCCCCTTTTCCTTATGTAGGCAAAAGCCGCCCTGCGGACGGCTTCTGCGACGTTTTAGGACTGTTGCCATAGGAGAGAACATCACTGCTTGATAGGAAGGCTCCTAGAACGGCTGGAGCCGTTGTAGACCTTCAGGATCTGGTGCATATACTTCTGATAGTTCGGGCCGCTCATCGCCTGCCCGCTGCGGTAGATCGTCAGGGGGCTGATGCGTTTGAGCTGCTTGATCAGACGAATCGGGTCATACTCGTGGTCGTACAGCGCAACGAAACGGGCAACGCCCTGCAGCACCTCAGAACGGAGCGAGTTGATGTCACCCTCCCATGCTTCTGCCAGAACACGAAGTGCATCTGTGTAAATGCGTTCGCCGTGCTGCCGATATTCGGCAAATGCGGTAGCGATGCAGGCAATCTTCCACTTGGCGTGACTCTGGTTGAAACTCAGACCAAAACCGGCGCGCTGGGTAGCACTCTGGAATGCGATGGCTTCCGGGTCGCCGCCGTGGATCTTGGCACGCAGCTTTGCACCGGCTGTAAGCGGCGCCGAAATACCCGTCTGCTGTGCAAACAGCATGGCTTCTTGCTGCTCGGTCAATCCCGAATAAACCTTGCAGACGATGTTCAGATCGCAGTTGTTATTCAGCAGCTTGCGGGCGGCAATGGTGTGTTGACCATCGAAAACATAGTAGTGACCGTCCCGGTAGCTGACCTTGGGGGCATTGGCGATGCGCTCGTCAAACTCGGCGGCGATTCGCTTGACACGGTTGGCGTTGAGAGTCCGCTGGTAGTAGCTGCGAGGCACCTCCAGAAACTTGCTGTTGATGACCATTTCGTGATGAACAAGTTTAATCATAGGCAAATTCTCCTTCCAGTTTTACGATATAATCCTTTGCTTTCTGCAAAAGTCCAACGACTTTCTGACGGATTTTTGGGTTTTTGAGGAATTCCGGGTAATTTTCAAAACAGACATCCAGACGGTAGATCATCGTATCTGCCGCTGATGCCACTTCGCTGAGCATTCCTTCTGCATCAGCTACTTGTTCGACCGATTCCATTTTTGCGGATAATGAGCGAATCGTTTGTAGCGCAGTCTGGTTTTGCTTTGGTTGAACAATCTGTTCGGATGGAACTTCAATAACCGGTGGCTCTGCTTGTGATTCACACGGAGTAGTCGAAGTCGCGGACTTTTCAACATTCTTTGCTTTGGATGTTGATTTACTGCGGGGCCTTTTTGTTTCTTTTGGCGCACAGATTTTCTCAACAAGAGCAGGACGATCTTCGGGAGGTGCACGGGCAACAGATGCAATCTCGGCGGCGGTCGGCTTGACCTCGCCGGAAAGCACTTTCTGGCGTGTGCCGGGAACGGCTTCTTCAGCGGCATCTACACCTTTTGCAAATTCTTCAGATCGTCGAACAAATATTGGAGTTGCACCTATTTCTGTTGCGATTTTCTCGCAGGTTTTCTGACGTTTTAGTTGGTGCTCATTTTGAGCACCAACTAAAACTGTATATCGATTCGTTCCTTTTTCATTAGGAACGAGTGCCTTTTCTGCTTCATATTGCTTTCCAACGAGATATTTCTTTTGCTCGACTGTCAGGTTGCGCCGCCCAAGCTGGTTTTTACAGATCCAGATGATGGCTTCATAGCGGTCTGCAAACTCTTTCTCGTGGACGGTATAAGGGATGTCGGGATGCTTCCTGAGAATCGTGTATCGGTTATGACCGTCTACGATCACGCCATTCCAGACGATGATGGGATTGATAACTTTGCCATCGTTGACAATGTTCTTCTCCAGCTGTTCCAGCTCCTCAAAAGTGAGCGGCGGGATCTTGCCCTGAAACTCCGGGTCAATCTTAAGCGCATTCAGATTCATCATCAACCGTCCCTTCTTAAAGTAGGTGGATTTCGGGCTGCTGGGCTGGATGTAGTAGTCGTAGCCGAAGCTGGTCTGGCAGTAGGTGCAGGGTTCCTTTACGATCTGACCGGGGTCTGCACGGCGGACACGGGATGCACGGGTGTTCCGAAAGGCATTCAGGCAGCGGGGGGCAGAGGGTGGTCAGGGTCGATTCATCGGTCTTGTGGGTA
>ENA-OQCX01000758-OQCX01000758.1-human-gut-metagenome-genome-assembly--contig:-NODE-758-length-16341-cov-2.261687_pt1 | contig 16341 bp, 17 predicted proteins | sample MGYA00242762_ERZ504587 | MGnify/ENA primary metagenome ERZ504587 (study PRJEB26092, sample SAMD00036337) | human gut metagenome | host: Homo sapiens | study: EMG produced TPA metagenomics assembly of... | reverse complement strand
TGAAGAAATGGGACGAAAACCAGGTTTTCGCCAAGAGTATGACAGAACGTGAAGGTTGTCCTTCTTTCGTATTTTTCGAAGGACCTCCCTCGGCCAATGGTATGCCGGGTATTCACCATGTAATGGCGCGCTCCATTAAGGATATTTTCTGCCGCTACAAAACCATGAAGGGCTTCCAGGTGAAGCGCAAAGCCGGATGGGACACACACGGGCTTCCTGTGGAACTGGGTGTGGAAAAGGCGCTCGGCATCACCAAAGAAGATATCGGCAAGACTATTTCCGTTGCCGAATACAATGCCGCCTGTCGCAAGGATGTAATGAAATTTACCAAGGAGTGGGAAGACCTTACCCACAAAATGGGTTATTGGGTGGATATGCAGAATCCCTACATCACCTATGACAACCGTTACATCGAAACGTTGTGGTGGCTGTTGAAGCAACTTCACAAGAAAGGACTCCTTTATAAAGGATATACCATACAGCCGTATTCACCGGCTGCGGGAACAGGCTTGAGCTCGCATGAGCTGAACCAGCCCGGTTGCTACCGCGATGTAAAGGATACAACCGTAGTGGGACAGTTCAAGATGAAGAACCCGAAACCCGAAATGGCGGAGTGGGGTACTCCTTATTTCCTGGCATGGACTACGACTCCGTGGACACTGCCCTCGAACACCGCTCTCTGCGTAGGCCCGAAAATAGACTACGTGGCCGTACAGACCTACAACGGCTATACGGGCGAGAAGATGACCGTGGTACTTGCCAAAGCATTGCTCTATACTCACTTCAAATAAAAAAGCGGAAGAGCTTGCATTAGAGGATTATAAGCCGGGAGACAAACTTATCCCGTTCAAGATTGTAGGCGAATACAAAGGTCCGGACCTGGCAGGAATGGAATACGAACAACTCATTCCGTGGGTGAAACCGGTAGAGGTGGACAACGACGGCAATTGGAGCGTCAGCGACAAAGGCTTCCGTGTAATCCTCGGCGATTATGTAACCACGGAAGACGGTACGGGTATCGTACACATCGCTCCCACATTCGGCGCGGACGATGCTTTCGTAGCCCGTGCGGCAGGCATTCCTTCTCTGTTCATGATTAACAAGCGCGGCGAGACCCGTCCTATGGTGGACCTCACCGGTAAGTTCTATCTGCTGGACGAACTGGACGAAAGATTCGTAAAAGAGTGTGTCGATGTAGACGCCTACAAAGAATACCAGGGACGCTGGGTGAAGAATGCCTACGACCCGCAATTCACCGTCAACGGTAAGTATGACGAAAAAGCCGCTCAGGCGCCGAGACTCTCGACATATATATATGTATGATGATGAAGGCTGCCAACCAGGCATTCAAGATAGAGAAACACGTGCACAACTATCCGCATTGCTGGCGTACGGACAAACCGGTGCTGTACTACCCGTTGGATAGCTGGTTTATCCGCAGTACGCCTGCAAGGAGCGTATGATAGAGTTGAACAAGACCATCAACTGGAAACCGGAAAGTACCGGTACGGGACGCTTCGGCAAGTGGCTGGAAAACTTGAACGACTGGAACCTGAGCCGTTCGCGCTACTGGGGTACTCCGTTGCCTATCTGGCGCACGGAAGACGGTGACGAGGAAAAATGTATCGAATCCGTAGAGGAACTTTACAACGAGATAGAGAAATCCGTTGCCGCCGGACTGATGGCATCCAATCCTTATAAGGACAAAGGTTTCCAGCCGGGCGTGTACACGCAGGAAAACTACGACAAGATAGACCTTCACCGTCCTTATGTAGATGATATTGTCCTTGTTTCCAAAGCCGGCAAACCCATGAAGCGCGAATCGGATTTGATTGACGTATGGTTCGACTCTGGCTCCATGCCGTATGCGCAGATACACTATCCGTTCGAGAACAAGGAACTGTTGGACAGCCACCAGGTATATCCCGCCGATTTCATCGCAGAAGGTGTGGACCAGACACGCGGCTGGTTCTTTACCCTGCATGCCATCGCCACAATGGTGTTCGACAGCATATCCTATAAAGCCGTCATATCGAACGGTCTGGTACTCGATAAGAACGGCAACAAGATGTCCAAGCGTTTGGGCAATGCCGTAGACCCGTTCTCTACCATCGAGAAATACGGTTCCGACCCCTTGCGCTGGTACATGATTACCAATCTTCTCCGTGGGACAACCTGAAGTTCGACGTAGACGGAGTGGAAGAGGTGCGCCGCAAATTTTTCGGAACCTTATATAATACGTATTCTTTCTTTGCCCTCTATGCCAACGTGGACGGATTTGAATACAAGGAAGCCGATGTGCCCATGGCGGAACGTCCGGAAATAGACCGCTGGATTATCTCCGTGCTGAACACATTGGTGAAGGATGTGGATAACTGCTACAACGAATATGAGCCTACCAAAGCCGGACGATTGATTTCGGACTTCGTGAACGACAATCTCTCCAACTGGTATGTCCGCCTGAACCGTAAACGTTTCTGGGGCGGCGGCATGACGCAGGATAAGCTGTCCGCGTTCCAAACGCTCTATACGTGTCTGGAAACCGTAGCCAAACTGATGGCGCCTATTGCTCCGTTCTATGCCGATATGCTCTATTCGGATCTGACGGCAGCTACCGGACGCGACAACGTTGTCTCCGTTCATCTGGCAAAATTCCCCGAATGCAAGGAAGAGATGATAGACAAGGAGCTGGAAGCACGCATGCAAATGGCACAGGACGTTACTTCTATGGTATTGGCGCTGCGCCGTAAGGTGAACATCAAAGTCCGCCAACCGCTACAGTGCATCATGGTTCCGGTAGTGGACGAAGAGCAACGTGCCCACATCGAAGCCGTAAAAACACTTATCATGAACGAGGTGAACGTAAAGGAAATCAAGTTTGTGGACGGTGCAGCCGGTGTGCTTGTGAAGAAAGTGAAGTGCGACTTCAAGAAGCTGGGCCCGAAATTCGGCAAGCAGATGAAAGCCGTTGCCGCAGCCGTTGCCGGAATGCCGCAGGAAGCCATTGCCGAGCTGGAAAAGAACGGTTCCTATACGCTGAATCTGGACGGTGCGGAAGCCGTAATCGAGACATCCGATGTGGAAATCTTCAGTGAAGACATTCCGGGATGGCTGGTGGCCAATGAAGGCAAGCTGACTGTAGCTTTGGAAGTTACCATCACCGAAGAGCTTCGCCGCGAGGGTATTGCCCGCGAATTGGTGAACCGTATCCAGAATATCCGCAAGTCGAGCGGCTTTGAGATAACGGACAAAATAAAGATTACATTATCAAAAAATCCGCAAACGGATGATGCGGTAAATGAATATAAAGACTATATTTGTAACCAGGTTTTAGGAACATCACTGACGCTGACGGACAATGTGGAAGGCGGAACGGAACTCGAATTCGACGATTTCAGACTGTATGTAAGCGTTGTGAAAGAATGAATTATTAATACTAACGATTAAACACGTAAAGTTATGGCAGAAAAGACAAGATACTCGGATGCGGAATTGGAAGAATTCCGCGCCATTATTCTGGAAAAGTTGGAGTTGGCGCAACGCGACTATGAGTTGCTGAAAGCAGCCTGACAGGTGCGGACGGTAATGACACCGACGACACATCTCCAACGTACAAGGTGCTGGAAGAAGGAGCAAACACCTTGTCCAAGGAAGAAACGACCCGTCTGGCACAACGCCAGTTGAAGTTTATCCAAGGATTGCAGGCCGCTTTGGTACGCATCGAGAACAAAACGTATGGTATCTGTCGCGAAACAGGCAAGCTGATTCCTGCCGAACGTCTGCGTGCAGTGCCTCATGCTACATTGAGCATCGAAGCTAAAAACAACGGCAAGAAATAAGGATGAAGAATTTTTTCACCAAAGGCGGATAGCCTTACTCGTTATTTTCTCGGTATTGATTATCGATCAGGTAATCAAGGTGATTGTAAAGACGCACATGTATTGGCATGAGAGCATACGCATCACCGATTGGTTTTACATTTATTTTACCGAAAACAACGGTATGGCTTTCGGTTTGGAGATATTCGGGAAATTGTTCCTTACTTCATTTCGAATCGTTGCGGTAGGAGTGATAGGCTGGTTCCTGTACAAGTTCATAAAGCATGGAATGAAACAGGGTTTATTGTCTGTGTCTCGCTCATCCTGACGGGTGCGCTGGGCAATATCATCGACAGCGTATTCTACGGAGTGCTGTTTAATGAAAGCACCTATTCGCAACTGGCAACCTTTATGCCCGAAGGCGGCGGATACGCTCCGCTGCTCTACGGTAAGGTGGTCGATATGTTCTATTTCCCTATTATCGAAACAAACTGGCCTGCGTGGATGCCGTTCATAGGTGGAGACCATTTCATCTTCTTCAGCCCGATTTTCAACTTTGCCGATGCGGCAATCAGTTGCGGTATCATAGCGCTGTTGCTCTTCTACAGTAAGTATTTGAATGATTCCTATCATGTTATAAAGAAATCATGAAAAGGAAAAGACGGATTCAATGGTATTATAGCGTAATCCTTCTGGCGTTCGGTCTGACGGCATGTCAGGTTAAAAGACCTGATACGGTTATATCGGACGCCAAAATGGAAAACGTACTTTATGACTTCCACATAGCAAAGGCAATGGGAGAGGAGGTTCCTTACAGCGAAAGTTATAAGCGTGTGCTGTACATTGAATCGGTTTACAGGAAACACGGCATTACCCAGGCCGACTTCGATACTTCCATGGTGTGGTATGCCCGCCATCCGGATGCCCTTACAAAAGTCTACGAAAAAGTAAACCAGCGGTTGAAAGCCGAGAGGGACGGCATTAATCATTTAATAGCCTTGCGCGACAACAAGCCCAAAGAATCTTCTCCGGGCGACAGTATAGACGTATGGAGAGGCCGGCACATCTATTATCTTACCGGAACTCCGATGGACAACAAACTGACTTTCACACTTCCTTCGGACACCAATTTCAAGGACAGAGATACGCTGCGTTGGACAGTCCGTTTCCGTTTCCTGAACGGAACACCCGACAGTCTGCACGCACCTTTAATGGCAATGCAGGTTCTTTATGCCAAAGATACGCTGAACGATATGCTCAAGGTAAAGCAATCGGGTACGGAGACTATTTCTTTATTTGCCGACACATTTGGGAGAAATAAAAGAAATACGAGGCTTTATCTATTATCCTGCACAGCAATCCACACGGGATGTATTGGCAGACCGCATCAGCTGATGCGCTACCACGCAAAGGATACCTTGTTCAAGACCCCGGCAGATAGCCTTGAGGCAGACGACAAAGAACTGAAGAAAGAACCGTTCCGGGCAAACCGGCAGAACTGAAGCGGCAGAGTGAAAAGAAAGATACCGTCCGTCATCGCTCTGAAAGGCGTCCGCGTCCAAGATTGCTCCAAACCACAGAAAAACAATGAAACGTTTCGCTTCACATTTTTTATTCCTGCCCGCATACGGTTATCTCAAACAATATGCGATAGAGACGGAAGAGGGGATAGTTGTACGCTTATTTCCATTAACCGAAGAGATGGAAAATGTGGAATGGCTGCCGGGAGCAATCGTTCTTTTAACGCAAAACGAGTTAAAAGAACCTGACACAATTTTCTCCTTGACAAACGCTTCTCGGAATTTATTAATAACTCCGCCATCCTTTATTGACGGAAGTTGCGGACTAATGCCTGTCTATTTCCCTAATTTTGACACTGCAACATTGCTGCCTGCCGCCGGAACTCGGCACAAACTACTGCGGTAGCAATGGCAACATTCAAAGATTCGGAAGTTTCGCGTTCTGCCGGATAATTGGGAATGTACAGTTTCCGGTTGATGAGCCGTTCCACTTCATCTCCTATGCCGTTGCCCTCATTCCCCATTACTATCAGTCCGTACGCCGAAAGCGGTTGTGTATACATGTTTTCTCCATCCAGGAAAGTGCCGTATACCGGTATGTCTTCCAGTGAAGCAATCAGTTCGGGCAGGGAAGTATAATGCAGTTTTACCCGTGCGATGCCGCCCATGGTAGCCTGTACGGTTTTAGGATTGTAGACATCCACCGTGTTGGGCGAACAGAAGATATGTTCGATTCCAAACCAGTCGGCAAGGCGGATGATTGTTCCCAAATTGCCGGGGTCCTGCACATCGTCCAATGCCAGGCAAAGGGAGCGGCTTATGACGGAAACATCCACAGATTCGTCCGGTTGTTCGAACACGGCGAGTACCTGTTGGGGAGTTTTCAGCAGGCTGGCGCGCGAAAGTTCCTCTTCGGAAACTTCGGTCACATCTTCCACAGCCAAATGCCTGTGGGCGGAAAGCCATTCGGCAGTTGCAATCAGGAAACGGCAACGGAAGTGCCCCAGCAAATCTCCTACCAGTTTCGGACCTTCTGCCAGAAATACTTTATCGGCTTTGCGATTCTTTTTCAATTCCAGTGAACGGATATATTTAATGCGATTCTTGCTCAGTGCCATAAGTTGTTCGGTTTTATTTGGCAAAAGTACATGATTATTTCTATATTTGCAGTATTTTATGCGCAATTAATAACTTAGTATGAAGAAAGGCTTTCGCTACGCACTATTTGCTACCGCCGTACTCTTATTAGCTTCATGTTCTGCCACGAAATATGTGCCGGAAGGTTCATATTTGTTGGACGAGGTGCGCATACAGACGGACAACAGGGAAATCAAGCCTTCAGGCCTATCGATGTATGTCCGCCAGAATCCGAATGCCAAATGGTTCAGCCTGATAAAGACACAGTTGTATGTCTATAACTGGTCGGGCAGAGACTCTGCACGTTGGATAAACCGTACTTTGCGGCGCATAGGGGACGCTCCGGTCATCTATAAGGAAGAAGAAACGAAGCGCTCCGGTGAAGAAATGAAAAAAGCCGTACAAAACATGGGCTATATGAGCGCCACCGTAGAGCCGGTTGTACAAATAAAGAAGAAGAAGCTGAAGCTGACCTATAAGGTGTCCAGTGGGAAACCTTATAAGATTCGCTCTCTTAAATACGATATCAGAGACGAGAAAATCAGAGAATATATGCGGCAGGATTCGGCAGGTACTTATCTGACGGAAGGAATGTATTTCGATGTAAACCGTTTGGATGCAGAACGTCAGCGCATTACAGACAATCTTCTCCGTAACGGATATTATAAATTCAATAAGGAATATATTTCTTATACGGCAGATACGGTGAGGAATACCTACCAGGTGGATGTAACCATGCATCTGGCGCCTTTTCGGCAGCACAATGACGATAGCCCGCAAAATCATCGGCAGTACTACATCAACAAGGTAAATTTTATAACGGATTATAATGTGTTGGAATCATCTGCTTTGAGCAGCATAGAAATCAATGACTCCGTACATTACAAGGGTTTTCCCATATATTATAAGGATAAACTTTATTTGCGCCCGAAGGTGCTGACCAATAATCTGAGTATTGTGCCGGGCAGTTTGTACAACGAACCGGATGTGCAACGTACCTATTCCAATTTCGGACGTTTGCAGGCATTGAAATATACCAATATCCGTTTCTTTGAAACGCAGGTAGCGATACAGCCAAATTGAATGCCTACGTAATGCTGACAAAGAGCAAATACCAGTCCGTATCATTTGAATTGGAAGGACCAACTCCGCAGGAGACTTGGGAGCTGCCGCATCCGTATCATTTCAGAACCGGAATATGTTCAAGGGTTCTGAGACTTTTATGATAAAGCTACGGGGGGCTTACGAAGCGGTATCTGGTTTGCAAGGCGGATATAACCACGAGGACTACACGGAATTAGGAGCGGAAGCAACGATCAACTTTCCGCGGTTTCTCTTTCCGTTTCTTTCCAACGACTTCCGGAGGAAGATACGTGCTACTACGGAATTTGGCGTACAGTATAATTATCAGATACGTCCGGAGTTTTCACGCATCATTGCTTCAGCCAATTGGAGTTATAAATGGGGATTGCAACGTCAGCGTGCTCAGCACCGCATTGATTTGTTGGATATCAACTACCTGTATATGCCTTCCATTTCGCAGGAGTTCCGCGACAAATATTTGAATAACGAACAGAACTATATTTTAAAATACAACTACGACGACCGTCTGATTGTCCGCACAGGATACAGCTATACATACAATAGCGCAGGGCAAGCCCTGATGAATAATACAATCATCGGCAACTCATATTCTATTCGCTTTAATTTTGAGTCTGCCGGTAATCTTCTGTATGCTTTTGCCAGAATGACAAACATGAAGAAGAATGAAGACGGGGAGTATTCATTGCTGAGTATCCCATTCGCACAATATGTCAAAGGGGATTTCGATTTTGCCAAGAATATCGTTATAGACAACCGCAATTCCATTGCATTCCATGTGGGAGCCGGCATAGCGTCCCTTACGGCAATGCAACGATTGTGCCTTTTGAAAAGCGTTATTTCTCCGGTGGTGCAAACAGTGTACGCGGTTGGTCGGTACGTGATTTGGGACCCGGTGTGTTTCCCGGTGACGGAAACTTCATGAATCAGTCGGGAGATGTTAAGTTGGATGCAAGTATCGAATACCGCACACGCCTTTTCTGGAAGTTCAGAGGAGCGGTTTTTGTGGATGCGGGCAACATCTGGACCTTGCGCGATTACAAAGACCAGCCGGGCGGGAAGTTTGAATTCAATAAGTTCTATAAGCAGATAGCCGTAGCTTACGGATTGGGCCTACGGTTGGATCTGGACTTCTTTGTCCTGCGCTTTGACGGTGGTATGAAAGCTGTCAATCCGGTGTATAACACTAAAAAGGAGCATTTCCCTATTATACATCCTAAATTCAGTCGCGATTTTGCATTTCATTTTGCGGTAGGATATCCATTCTGATGCCAAGCGGATATCCGTCTGAAAAAAACAAAAGGCTGCGCGGTTCTTTGACGAACATTGCGCAGCCTTTCTGTTTTATCTTGTTGCAACTCTTAACGTGCGGCGTAATAGGTATTGACCATAGTTGCCTGACGTGCAGCAGATACTCCCTGTGCATCCAAAGTAACGGTCAGGTCTTCACCGTTTGGTAAAGTCATCTGTGCGGTACCGTCATTGTTAATCTGCAAAAGTTCAGTGCTGACGCCGTCTGCAACTACATTCCAGGTATTCAAATCTTTATCGTAGATTAATTCCATAGATGCGGTTTCGCCTTCTTTTGTAATGGAATAACCGTTTTCAAGAGTTTCTACCAGATAGTTTCCGTTTTCGCCTTTTACTTTCTTTACCTCACCAATGCTCGCCATAGGGTTGCTTCCGCTCCAGAATTCAATAGATTGATAACCAAAGCATCTGCCAAATAGCATATACCATATACCGGAATGATATTGAACGCCAGGTAAACAAGCTCATTGACAAATTTATTTCCAATACTTTCGTTCCAACTCAACAGCTTGCTATGCAATCCGAAAGAACCGATACATGAACTGAAAAGAAAAGCACCGCATACCATTACAGTTGCAGCCAATTTCAAATTGAACTTTTTCATAATAACTTTCTTTTATTTTACTGCATTTTATTGAGATAAAATCTCAATATTTATATATACTAGTGCAAATATAACCATTTTTATAACATAGACATTAAAAAAGCTGCAAAAAACAGTATTCTGTAAAATAAAAAGAGCCTTATTTATTTCTATTTGCGAGAAAGAGATTGGGAAATCCAGCGGTCTACGGCAAATTTTCCCGGCCCTATAATATACATCAATACAAATACCACCAAATAAACAAATGCAAGTTCTTTTACCGCAAACGGATCATTGCCATGAACAATGAAGAATGCTACACACATCGTAAATATCATAGGAATCATTGCCAATCTGTATAAGAACCTATGATGAATGCCATTGAACATGCCAGTTCGCCAAAGATGGCCAATCCCAGAGAAAGGGGACTACCGATGCCGAGAGGATCGGGAACACCGTAGAAAGTTCCTGATAGTTTGCCCATTTATCAATACCGTGATTCATCATCAGAATACCGAATACAATTCTGACTGCTAATAATATAACAGATATAAAAACGCCATTCGGATTGGTAGGAAATAAAAATCGTTTTAACATAATCATTCGTTTTTTAAGTTGATATATGTTCTTAACAAATAAGAATGAATAAATGTTTATTTCCGTTTTAATGGTGTGGTGATTATCCGTAATGACAGATCGTAGGTAAAGTAACTCCACATCCAATCTGCAAATATAAACAAACGCTTCTTTACGCCCACAATACTTTAAGGAAATAACAGACATTAAATAGGAAGAAACGGAAACAAAAAGCCCCGTAACATTGTTGTAACATGAATTATTTACAACTAACTTTGTTTCGAGGTTTTCTTAATAATAGAGAATGAACACAAAATTAAAAGGATGTCTGTTATCTTTAATCTTGTTGGTGGCTGTAACTGCTGTGCATGCACAAACACGTTTGGCAGAAGCAAATACTTCGGCAGATATGGATTCTGCCATCATTCTTGATTCTGTTCCTGTAAAGCGGAACTTTTCAGAAAATTTCTGAATTATTTTAACGATGCCAATAAAGAAAAGAAAAATAAGAAATTCGATTTTAAGCATTATCGGCGGACCGCACTACTCCAGCGATACCAAATTAGGGTTGGGACTGGTGGCTGCGGGGCTTTACCGTTCCGACCGGAACGATACGATTCTGCCGCCTTCCAATGTTTCATTGTACGGAGATGTTTCTACGGTAGGTTCTATCTGTTGGGAGTACGTGGAACGCATTTGTTTCCTTATGATAAGTATCGTTTGAACTACAATCTGTATTTCTATTCTTTCCCCAGTCTGTATTGGGGTGCTGGATACGACAATGGTGCCAACAGTGACAATGAGAGCGATTATGACCGCTTTCAAGCACAGATGAAAGTGGACTTTATGTTCCAGTTGGCACGTAATTTCTACGTAGGTCCCATGGCTGTATTCGATTATGTATACGGACATGATTTTGAAAAACCGGAACTGTGGGAAGGCATGAGCACGCGTACTACGAATCTAAGTGTAGGTTTATCGTTGCTTTATGATTCGCGCGACTTCCTGACAAATGCGTATAAAGGATACTATTTGAGGATAGACCAACGTTTCAGTCCGGCATTTTTGGGAAATAAATATGCTTTCAGCAGTACAGAACTGGATACGAGGTATTATCATACCATATGGAAAGGCGGCGTTCTGGCGGGACAGTTTCATACACTGCTCAATTACGGAAATCCACCTTGGGGACTGTTGGCAACTTTAGGCAGTTCGTATTCCATGCGTGGCTATTATGAAGGACGTTATCGTGACAAATGTGCCATGGATGCTCAGATTGAGCTTCGCCAGCATGTATGGAAACGAAACGGAGTGGCTGTATGGGTAGGAGCGGGGACTGTTTTCCCAAAGTTTTCCGAGTTTGACGTGAAGCATATTCTTCCTAATTATGGCTTTGGCTATCGCTGGGAATTTAAAAAGAGGGTGAATGTACGTTTGGATTTAGGGTTTGGCAAACATCAGACCGGATTTATATTTAATATCAATGAAGCTTTTTAGAAAAATTCAAAAATGGTTTGAAAACCAAGAGAACTTGTATTACTTGTTCCTGACAATTCTGATAGTACCCAATATCGTACTATGTTTTACTGAGCCTATGCCACTTGTGGCGAAGGTGTGCAATGTATTGCTTCCATTCTCCATATATCATATGATAATGAGTTGGTCGGGAAATTGTGGCAAGACTTTTTGGATATTGTTTCCTTTCCTGTTTTTTGGAGCATTCCAGATTGTATTGTTATATCTTTTCGGACAGTCTGTTATTGCAGTAGATATGTTTCTCAATCTGGTGACAACAAATCCCGGTGAGGCTTTGGAATTGCTGGATAACCTGATTCCAGCCATTATTATTGTTGTGCTGCTATATATACCGGCACTGGTTTTGGCTGCGGTGGCCGTCAGCAAGAAACGGAGACTATCGGAAACGTTCGTTCGCAGAGAACGTAAACGTGCCCGGATAACGGTCATTGCAGGAATTCTGTCATTGGTAGCTGCTTATCTGTTTGATGCCCGTTATGAATTGAAATCGGATTTGTATCCGGCAAACGTATGTTATAATATTGCACTTGCCTTCCAACGTACTGCACAGACGCAACACTATGCGGAAACCTCTAAAGATTTTTACTTTTCAGGCAAAAAACACCCGTCCGGAGAAGAATAGGGAAGTTTATGTTATGGTAATCGGAGAGACATCCCGTGCCGCTAACTGGTCTATTTACGGGTATAACCGCAATACGAATCCGGAACTTACCAAAATAAAAGGATTGACAGCCTTCTCTCATGTACTGACAGAATCCAATACTACGCACAAAAGTGTCCCTATGCTGATGTCTTCGGTTACGGCGCACGACTTCAATTCCATCTATCGGCAAAAAGGAATTATCACAGCATTTAAGGAAGCGGGCTACCGGACAGCTTTCTTTTCCAATCAACGCTATAACCATTCTTTCATCGATTTCTTTGGAAAAGAAGCCGATATATGCGATTTCATTAAAGAAGATACAGGAGATGGTGGTTACAACCCTTCGGACGATGAACTTTTGAAACTGGTAGCCGCCGAGTTGGCAGAAAATGTTTCCAAGCAATTTATCGTTCTCCACACCTATGGTTCCCATTTTAATTATCGGGAACGCTATCCGGCGGACAACGCTTTCTTTTTGCCTGATTTTCCGGTGGATGCAGAATTGAAATATAAGGATAATCTGATAAATGCTTATGATAATTCTATCCGGTATACAGATAATTTTCTGGCTCGTCTCATCCGGATGTTACAGGAACAGGACATAGATGCGGCAATGCTTTATACCTCAGATCATGGAGAGGATATTTTTGATGATGACCGTCACCTTTTCCTGCATGCTTCACCCGTTCCGTCCTATTATCAGATACACGTGCCTTTTCTGATATGGATGTCCGACAATTATCGGAAGAATTATCCGGATCTTTTTAAAAATGCAGAGATAAACCGACAGAAAAATATTTCATCCAGTGCATCTTTTTTCCAGACGATGCTGGAATTAGGTGGTATAGACACACCCAGCCGAAACGATTCATTGTCTGTAATAAATGCTTCATATACCGAAAAAAACAGAGTATACCTCAATGACCATAACGAAGCCCGTTCATTGAACGATATAGGAATGCGTGAAGAGGATTTTACCATGCTGCAAATGAAAGGGATAGTATACAGGTAAAATCAATATGCCGATTACTAAAACAGCCAAGCACCATTCGAAATTTCAGACGAATGATACTTGGTTCTGTTATTTTATGGGCATTGCCGTTGGAGTATCACCAATCACCGCTTACGTGACTCTTTCCTATTAGGGACTCTATTTTCAGTTTGTAGTCATTAACTCCCTCTGCAATGTTTTTCCCGGCATCTGCCGTTCCCATTCCGTATGCGACAACAGGTGTCTGCCATACCATTCCGGCATGTAGGGCACTTGCCTGATAAGGTCTTAACAGTTCATCCATTGTAAAGTTGTTTCTTCCCCCACTGCGGTATGCACTGTATTCGGAACCGGTAGTGACCGCTACCAATAATGCCTTTCCTGCCACAGCCGGAGTTTTAGCCAAATAAGTAAATACCTCATCCTGCCATTTCTTCAACAAGGAAGGAGCCGACATCCAATATAACGGGAATTGAAACACAAGAGCAGATGCCTGCGATATAATCTTGCTCCATAAATCAATATTATAGGAATCTTCCGGACGCATTTCATATAAATTGTATATTGCCACTTCTTCCATTTCTTTAACAGCATCCATTAATGCCTTATTGGCCTGCGAACTTTTAATGTCGGGATGTGCCAAAAGAATCACAACTTGTTTTATACCTTTATCCATATAGAGTATATTTTTTATAAATTAGAAATAGCTGCCTATTGATTACAAAAATACTAAAACATAGATATATAACAAAAAAGTTGTGCCAGTGTTTTGACGCCTTTTCACGATACCGGCATTATCCTTAATTTGAGACAAGCAGAATAATCCAAATCTGCTTTTTAGTTAGAACGTACCGGAGGGAATAGGTAACGGCTTCCCGGATTCATCATATAGTTCCGTAACGGTGAGAATTTTATATCCATATACATTCTGTATCTTTTTGACGCATTTCAGTTGCTTGTTTTTATAGTATTCTTTGGCAAATACCACTTCTCCGCCTTTCATATGCCCTTCTTCCTGTATTGTACCGTCTTCATAAAACTGACGATAGTCACGCTTGAAGTTTTTGAAATCAAGATTATATTCTTCTTTCATTATCTTGTCCGTTCCGGGATAGAACTCCTGTATGCTCTTCACCGACAGGTCCTCATTATAGTAGTACCGTTCTAACGGATAGCTATTCTTGTCAAATTTCACAGAATAATATGGCATTTCCGTATAATTTTCCTCTCGGACAAGTTTCCCGTTTTCATCCCATTCCTGCCACCGGCCGGTTTTCTCGCCTTTCTCTGTGTAATGCTCTATACATTTCGGCTTTCCGCTCAGTGCCCAGGTTTCCTTATATTCGCCTTTCTTGCCGCGCCATCCCCAAGCATACCCCTCTCTTATAAAAGGCGGCATATCAGTACCGCCTTCTTCATAGATGCGGAAAGGACCATGCTGCATACCTTTACTGTACGAAACAAACGTGATTAATTGACCGTTATTGTCGAATGTTCGTTGTTGTCCGTCCACTTCGCCATTCTTGTAGTCCCATTCCGTTCTTCCTATCCGGTTGTATTCTATCATCAACCCGTCTATCTTACCTTGTTCGTTCCAGACACATTCTTTCTTCACAGTACCGTCTGTGTAATATTCATATCCTTTTCCCCTTAGTATACCTTTTACATAGGTCAGCTTTTGTACAAGATGATTGTCTTCATATTTTTCGTATAATCCATCGAGAATGCCATCCTTGTTGAAATGGGCTATGGTGTAAGACCTGTAGCTTAATATAATCCGGCACTTTCCATGTAGTGGAGTACGGTCATATATATTCCTCCATTGGTATGTAAAATCTCCCAATGGAACTCGTTCCACATCGTTAATATCCAGTGGCTCTTGTGCAAAGAGCATACTCCCGTAAAGTGAAAGGAGCAGCAGAGATAATAGTCTATTCCTCATAAGCGTTGAATATTTTATATTTTTCACTGTCTAATTTATTCTTATGGTTTTTATAATCTCCTGAATTTCGGATTCAGAACTGTCATCAGATGTTGTGGAAGTAATGATGAAGTTTTCCAGTGTCTTCTCATTCATATGGATAACAATATTCTGATTTATATGGATACTTCCACCGCCTGCTACAGCACATTCCATCTTCCCCGAAATCCTTTCGAATGTTTTTCCATGAATATTTATGTTTTCTGACCGGGAGTCTTTCATGGAATTAATCAATAAATCATACATATGTTCCATTGCTTCCTTAGAAGGAGCTTTGATGTAGCTAACGGTTAAACTGCTGACACCATGTCCTCGAAGTTGCAATATCTGTTCCGTATCGGATTTTCCTATTGTTTCCCAAGTTGACGGATATTGGCAACTGAAGCCACAGTTATTATTTATGTATTCTTTCATCCCGTTGCCCAAATCTGTTTCACTTCCGGTGAAAGTGGAAACATCCGTTGTATTTTGCGGCATATAGTACGAGGTGTTGGGATCTGTTTCAATAGTATCTTTTTCAGAAGAAACGTTTTGTGCGTATTCTTCAAGTGTACCATTCTCCCACATCTCTCTGATTTCTATAAAATCTGCCGGCAGGTTGGATGTCTGTCCTGCAAAAAGCGCCGTAAAGATCAGCACAAAAGAAATTTCCGTAATCGATATAAAGAGGGTAGAGGTTCTCTTCGTTGCAAACCGGTCAGTCAGCAAGTATATGATGCCTAATATGATTCCGGACACAAGTCCGCCAATATGGGCGGCATTATCTATGCCCTCTGCTCTTGCACCGGACATAAGGTTATAGAATACAAAGAAACCGATACTGTATAACAAGGACTTGCGTTGCCCTTTTTCTATCCTGTGATGGAACACCAGATAAGAAAGGAATATTCCATAAAGTCCGAATATCGAACCGGAAGCTCCGGCGCTTATGGTTTCAGGGTGCATTGCCAAGCTGGCAAGAGCCGAAAACAATCCTGTCAGAAAATATGCGCTTATAAGTCTCCTTCCGCCGATAAGCTGTTCCAGGAATATTCCGATATACAGCAGTGCGTACATATTCATAAGAACATGAATCACTCCTATATGAATGAAATTATAGGTAATGGTCCTCCACCAGTCGCCGGTAAGTGTAAGGGGCCGAAAT
>ENA-OQCX01000756-OQCX01000756.1-human-gut-metagenome-genome-assembly--contig:-NODE-756-length-16346-cov-2.208213_pt1 | contig 16346 bp, 21 predicted proteins | sample MGYA00242762_ERZ504587 | MGnify/ENA primary metagenome ERZ504587 (study PRJEB26092, sample SAMD00036337) | human gut metagenome | host: Homo sapiens | study: EMG produced TPA metagenomics assembly of... | reverse complement strand
AGCCCGTTTGCTCCGCATCTCTGCGAAGAAATCTGGGAGTTCCTCGGCGGAGAAGGTCTGCTTGCAGTTGCTTCCTGGCCGGTATACGATGAAGGCAAGACTGTTGCCAAGACAGTTGAGATCGGTGTACAGGTAAATGGTAAGGTAAGAGGAACTGTAGTTCTTCCAAACGGCTGTGAGAAAGAGAAGGCATTCGAGATCGCCAAAGCAGATGAGAGGATCGCTTCCTTCCTCGAAGGCAAGAACCTCATCAAAGAGATCTATGTACCGAACAAGATCATCAACTTTGTTGCAAAATAATAAATTCCAACATTTTATGTTGAAAAATCACATACAATAGAGTACAATAAAATACAACAAAAGAATTCCTGGAATGTGCGATGCCCCTTTTTTTATTTGAACCTACATTTATTAATAGGGAATCCAACATCGCTGCTGTGATGTCAGGCCTCTCGTCGTGGAAGGCAGATCATCAGTTGAGGACACCCAACCTGGCGAAAGCTAGGCGTCAAATGGAAGGGAACGGCATTCCGGGGGAATTAAGAAAGAATGAGCCATTTGTATATGGCTCTTTTTTTTGAAGAATGAATCGGGAGGAATTACAGCATGGTAACAGAGAGGATTTTTGGAAATTTACCTTCAGGTGAAGAATCACATATTTATCACATTGAGAATGCGGCAGGAGCTTACATAGAAGTTTCACAGTATGGTGCGATCCTGGTGAATGTCTGCGTGCCGGATAAGGATGGCAGACTGACAGACGTAGTCCTTGGATACGATGATCTTGAGAGCTATTTTGTAAATGGATGCTTTTTCGGAGCATGCATCGGCAGAAGCGGCAACCGTATCGCAGATTCCAGATTTATGCTGGATGGCACAGAGATCAAACTGACGCCAAACGAAGGCAAGAACAATCTCCACAGCGGCCCGGACGGATTTGAGAAGAAACTGTGGAATGCATCTGCAGTAGAGGGACAGAGTGCAGTTACTTTTTCCAGGATCAGTCTGATGGAGAGAATGGCTATCCGGGAGAATTCGAAGTTTCTGTTACTTATGAGCTGACAGAGGAGAATGCAGTCCGCATCGTTTACTCCGGTGTGAGCGACAAGACAACCGTTGCAAACATGACGAACCACTCCTATTTCAACCTGAACGGAGAGGGCAGCGGCACTGCAATGGACCAGTATCTTACCATTCATGCGCAGGAATACACTCCGGTCCGTGAGGATTCCATTCCGCTTGGCGAGAATGCATCTGTTGAGGGAACTCCGATGGATTTCCGTACCGCAAAGCAGATCGGCAGAGATATCGAGGCTGATTTTGAACAGCTCAAATTCACAGGAGGTTTTGACCATAACTATGTGACAGACGGATACAACAAGGCGAGTATCCGTGAGATCGCTTCTGCGTGGTCAGAGAAATCCGGTATCCAGATGGATGTTCTTACAGATTGCCCATGCGTACAGTTCTATGCGGCAAACTTCGTGGAGGATGAGCACGGTAAGAACGGACATGTTTATAATAAACGTGAGGCATTCTGCCTTGAGACACAGGTAGAGCCGAATGCAGTCAATGTAGAGAATTTCCATTCACCAGTTCTGGAAGCAGGAGAGAAATATTACTCTGAGACAGTTTACAGATTCTCTGTAAGAAAATAACAGCCATGTTTTCTGCTTTCCTCATATAATGGATTATGAGGAAAGCCAGATTTTTTTATGTGCATTTAATGTTGCTTGTGGTGCTGCTGAATGAACTGTGTATACATGACGGTGCAGCAGCCGGACAGACGAAAGAAAACAAGACAGAACCCGAGATCCGGGTAGCACTTACGGATTCTGATTTTCAGTCTGTATATCATGATTCTGTGACAATTTCCTTAAATGGAGAAGAGACTGTCTATGAAGCGGAGGCACTGCGTGGAAGAAATGAGATCATCTCGATCCCGGAGCAGGAAGGAGGAATCCTGATCCCGTCGATCCACAGGCAGTGCGGGACACCTTCCTATGGCGGCAGACTTGAGATCCGGCCGTGTGAAGAGGGACTTCTGGCGATCAATATTCTTCCGCTGGAAAAATATCTGGAGGCAGTTGTCCCGAGTGAGATGCCATCCACATACGAAAAAGAAGCGCTCAAAGCGCAGGCAGTCTGTGCGAGAACCTACGCCTGGAAGCAGATGCAGGGCAGCAGACTCCATGAATATGGTGCAGATGTGGATGACAGCGTAAGTTATCAGGTTTACCAGAATGTTGCACCGCAGGAATCGACAACAAAAGCGGTCAGGGAAACCGAAGGAATGATCCTGTCCCAGAATGGACAGCCTGTAGAGGCGTATTATTTTTCTACCTCGGCGGGTGTGACGAGCACGGATGAGATCTGGGGAGTTAGCGAAACTGCATCTTATCTCAAAAGCGTTCCCTGTGAATTTGACGCAGAAGAGCCCTGGAGTGCATGGACGGTGCAGATCCCCTGGACTGCTCTGGAAGAGAAGGCCGTTTCCCTTCTGAACCTCGCAGGAAAACTGAAAGCAGTTTCTGTTCAGAAGAAAAGCCAGAGCGGTGCAGTGACAGAACTTACCGTAACGACAGAGGGTGGAACAGGAACGGTTGACGGAGAGTATTCCATAAGGGAATTTCTTTCTCCCAGGGGCTGCAAGATCACAGAAAAAGACGGCAGCGTTACAGAAGGGGGAAAACTTCTCCCAGTGCCTACTTCGAGATCCAGAGCCAGGATGCGGATGGAATCACCCTGAAAGGCGGGGGATACGGGCACGGCGTAGGAATGAGTCAGACTGCCGCGAATGAGATGGCGAAGGAAGGATACAGCTATGAGGAGATCCTGGAATATTTTTTCGGGAGATTGAGTTTGTAGACATTTATGGTGTGAAATAAGTGTTTTTTGCTCAGTAGCTGTGTGCGGAGCGAACAGTAACTCAAACTTGTCACATTGTACACGATATGGTACAATGGTCAATAGACAAATTTGCTGATACCAGGAGAAGAAATATGGAAGAGAAGAAAGCCAAAAGCACGGTACAGTTGATCCTGGGCTTTATGGACCGGACCAAAAATGACCATATCGGTGCTTACGCTGCACAGGCGGCATACTTTTTGATCATGTCGTTTATTCCCTTTGTGCTGGTTCTTACCGCACTGATCCAATATACCCCGCTGACCTATCGGATGCTTCGACAGGTTATTATCGGGTTTGTTCCGACAAACCTTCAGGATTTTGTACTCAAGATCATTGCAGAAGTATTTACCAAGAGCGCAGCGGTCGTGCCGATCTCAGGTGTTTTTGCTCTGTGGTCCTCCTGCAAGGGTATGCAGTCACTCATTACGGGACTGAATGTGATCTATCATGTCAAAGAGACCCGAAACTGGCTGATAAACAGACTGTATTCTATGCTGTATATGTTTCTGTTTGTGATCGCAATTATCATAAGCCTTCTGCTTCTTGTCATGGGAAACCGGATCCATGCGGTGCTTGTGATTCATATGCCGTTTCTGGGGAAAGTCCTTGGAAGGATATTGAGTGCCAAGACATTTCTTGTATTTGTAGTATTGTTTCTTGTATTTCTGGTGCTGTACCGTTACCTTCCGAACCGTAAAGCATCGCTCAAGAGCCAGATTCCGGGAGCTTTTATCATAGCTGTCGCGTGGTCGCTGTTTTCGTACTTTTTTTCGCTGTATTTTACATTTTTCCCGAATTTCAGCAACATGTACGGAAGTCTGTCGGCACTGATCATGGTCATGCTGTGGCTCTACTGCTGTATGAACCTTCTGCTTTACGGTGCAGAGATCAATGCTTATTTTGAGAATCAGTTCCGTCAGGCACAGATTACTTTATGGCAGATGGTCAAAAAAATCTTGACAGATTTTTCACTATGTGGCATAGTAAGAAAAGATAAGTCAAAGGCTTTGAAGGCGTTTCAGGGAATTGTTTCCTTTCAGAGAGAGGGAGTCAGCGGCTGTAAGCCCCCTTAAGTTCAGACAGTTTCTTATTTTCCCGCCGGAGCTTCATCTTTGAACTATTTCAGTAGGAGATGACGTTGATGCGCGTTAAGCATGACTCGAGTGCCTGCTCTTTAGCAGGAAACAGGGTGGTACCGCGGATAATGACTCCGTCCCTTTTTATGTGGGACGGGGTCTTTTTTGATGCTGTAATAAATAAACAAAAAGGAGATACAAAACCATGGATATGAAGGAAAGACTTCAGGAACTGGCAGAAGCAGCCAGAAAACGGATCGAAGAATCAGACGGTCCGGATAAACTGAATGAAGTAAAAGTTGCTTACCTTGGCAAAAAAGGTGAGCTGACAGCAATCTTAAAAAGTATGAAAGATGTTGCTCCGGAAGACCGTCCGAAAGTAGGACAGATGGTTAACGAGACAAGAACCAGGATCGAGGAACATCTGGAAGCAACCAGAAAGAAACTGGAAGAAGCACTTCGCGAAGAAAAAATGAAAGCAGAAGTGATCGACGTACACTTCCGGCAAAGAAAGCAAAGATCGGACAATCGTCATCCGAACAGCATTGCACTGGAAGAAGTAGAGCGTATCTTTATCGGAATGGGCTACGAAGTAGTCGAAGGTCCGGAAGTAGAATATGCAGACTACAACTTCACCAAACTGAACATTCCGGAAGACCATCCGGCAAGAGACGAGCAGGATACTTTCTTTATCAATGATTCTATCCTTCTTCGTTCCCAGACTTCCCCGGTACAGGCACGTACCATGGAAAAAGGCAAACTTCCGATCCGTATGATCGCACCGGGACGTGTATTCCGTTCTGACGAAGTAGATGCAACACATTCCCCGTCTTTCCATCAGATCGAAGGTCTGGTCATCGACAAGAACATCACATTTGCAGACCTTAAGGGAACTCTTCAGGAGTTTGCACAGGAATTGTTCGGACCAGAGACAAAGACAAAATTCAGACCACATCACTTCCCATTCACAGAGCCAAGCGCAGAGGTAGACGTTTCCTGCTTCAAGTGCGGCGGCAAGGGATGCCGTTTCTGTAAGGGTTCCGGCTGGATCGAGATCCTCGGCTGCGGTACTGTTCATCCAAACGTACTGAGAATGTGCGGCATCGACCCGGATGAATATACAGGATTCGCATTTGGTGTAGGTCTTGAGCGTATCGCACTTCTCAAATATGAGATCGACGATATGAGACTTCTGTATGAGAACGATGTACGTTTCCTTAAACAATTCTAGTGTGCTGTCTCATTGACTTTCAGTTAAATAACGCAGAATGTTTTTTCATCGACAAGGCGACTGAACGAGGCGATGCGGTGGCATCGTTGAGCGAAGTACACTAGTTCAATTCTTGCATAGTCTATTATGAAAAATTCGAAAGGTGGATATAAAACATGAATACATCAATGTCCTGGATTAAAATGTATGTGCCGGATCTGGATGTAACAGCCCAGGAATACACAGATGCCATGACACTGTCAGGAACAAAAGTGGAAGGCTTCGAAAAACTGGATGCAGATCTCGACAAGATCGTGATCGGACAGATTGACAAAATAGAAAGACACCCTGATGCAGACAAACTCATCATCTGCCAGGTAAACATCGGAACAGAGACCATTCAGATCGTAACAGGTGCCCCGAATGTCAAAGAAGGAGACAAAGTACCGGTCGTTCTGGACGGCGGACGTGTTGCAGGCGGTCATGACGGCAAAATGACTCCTGGCGGCATCAAGATCAAAAAAGGTAAACTCAGAGGCGTAGAATCCTGCGGTATGATGTGCTCCATCGAAGAACTTGGAAGCACAAGAGAAATGTATCCGGAAGCTCCGGAATACGGCATCTACATTTTCCCGGAAGATGCAGTTGTAGGCGAGAGCGCGATCAAAGCACTCGGTCTTGATGATGTTGTTATTGAATACGAGATCACATCCAACCGTGTAGACTGCTACGGTGTACTTGGAATCGCAAGAGAAGCAGCAGCCACTTTTGACAAAAAATTCGTTCCTCCTGTAGTAAAAGAAACAGGAAACGACGAAAAAGCATCTGACTATGTCAAAGTTACCGTAGAAGATCCGGAACTTTGCCCGAGATATACAGCAAGAGTTGTCAAAAACGTCAAGATCGAACCATCCCCGAAATGGATGCAGAGATGTCTGGCTTCCAACGGAATCCGCCCGATCAACAACCTCGTTGATATCACAAACTATGTCATGGAAGAATATGGCCAGCCGATGCATGCATACGATCTGGATACCATCGAAGGCAGAGAGATCATTGTACGCCGTGCAAAGACAGGCGAGAAATTTGTAACCCTGGATGGTCAGGAACGTGAGATGGACGACCAGGTTCTGATGATCTGCGACGGCAAGAAAGCAGTCGGCATCGCCGGAATCATGGGTGGAGAAAACTCCATGATCACAGACAATGTACACATGGTACTTTTTGAGGCAGCATGCTTCAACGGAACAAACATCCGTCTTTCTTCCAAGAGGATCGGACTTCGTACCGATGCATCCGGTAAATTCGAAAAAGGTCTTGACCCGAACAATGCCAAAGCAGCAATCGACCGTGCATGCCAGCTTATGGAAGAACTGGGAGCAGGTGAGGTCGTAGGCGGAATCGTAGATATCTGTAACGAGACAAGAGAACCTTCCAGAGTACCGTTTGAGCCGGAGCGCATCAACGCACTTCTCGGAACAGACCTTACAAAAGAAGAAATGCTTGCATACCTTGCAAAAGTAGAACTGACTCTGGACCCGGAGACAAATGAGATCGTAGCTCCGACATTCCGTCAGGATATCCACTGCATGGCAGACGTGGCAGAGGAAGTTGCAAGATTCTTCGGATATGACAAGATCCCGACCACACTTCCGACAGGAGAAGCTACCACAGGAAGACTTCCATTCAAACTCCGCATCGAGAACGTGGCAAGAGATATCGCTGAGTACTGCGGATTTTCAGAGGGAATGACCTACTCCTTCGAAAGCCCGAAAGTATTCGACAAACTTCGCATTCCGGAGGATAGCGACCTTCGCAAAGCGATCACGATCAGCAACCCGCTTGGAGAGGACTACAGCATCATGCGTACAACAACTCTGCATGGCATGCTTTCTTCTCTGGCAACAAACTACAACAGAAGAAACAAAGGCGTTCGTCTGTATGAGATCGGCAAAGTATATCTGCCAAAAGCACTGCCGCTGACAGAACTTCCGGATGAGAGAACACACTTCACTCTTGGAATGTACGGCGCAGGAGACTTCTTTGATATGAAGGGCGTTGTAGAAGAATTCTTCGAAAAATCCGGAATGAAGAAAAAAGTCCACTACACACCGGACAGCAACAAGACTTATCTGCATCCGGGCAGACAGGCAAACATCAGCTACGAAGCAAAGTAGTCGGTTACCTCGGAGAAGTTCATCCGATCGTTGCAGATAACTATGGAATCGGTGAGAGAACTTACATCGCAGTCATCGATATCCAGAATATCCTTGAATTCTGCGGATTCAACCACAAATTTACAGGAATCGCCAAATATCCGGCAGTTACCCGTGACTTAAGTATGGTTGTTCCGAAACATGTCCTTGCAGGACAGATCGAGGATGTCCTTGAGCAGAGAGGCGGCAAGATCCTTGAATCCTACCAGCTCTTCGATATCTACGAGGGTGCACAGATCAAACCTGGATACAAGTCCATGCTTATTCTGTGGTATTCCGTGATCATAAAAAGACTCTTGAAGAAGCTGAGATCACAACAGCAATGAAGAAGATCCTGAATGGTCTGACAGACCTTGGAATCGAGCTGAGAAGCTGATGAAACTTTATGTTGTACGGCACGGGGAAACTGTGTGGAACAAACTTCATAAGGTACAGGGAGTAGCAGATATCCCGCTTGCCGAAAATGGAATCCTTCTTGCCGAAAAGACAGGGGAAGCATTAAAAGATGTTTCTTTTGACCTCTGTATCACCAGCCCGCTCATAAGAGCCAGAAAGACAGCCGAGCTGATCCTTGAGAAACAGTCGGAAAAGGTTTCGGTGATCGAGGATGCAAGGATTCAGGAGATCAACTTCGGTGTCCTGGAAGGTGTCGTGTGCATGAACGATGCGCGTGAATATCTGGATCCGCAGATGGAGAAGTTTTTTACAGATCCATGGAACTTTGAACGTCCGAAGGATGGGGAAAACATTCAGGATATCCTCACTCGGACAAAGGACTTCTGGGAAGAACTCATCCACGATCCCGCTCTTCAGGATAAGATGATCCTGATCGCATCTCATGGATGTGCGGTAAGAGCACTTCTTCATAATGTATATAATGATCCGAAGGATTTCTGGCATGGTTTTGTTCCTCCAAACTGCAGTGTCAATGTAGTTGAGGTCACAGATGGCAAGGCCGTTCTTCTGGAAGATGACAAAGTATATGCATAAATAAAACGAAATAAGACAGCCTGGAAACTTTTTGACAGAGTTTCCGGGCTGTTTTTGTGTTATCCGGGGAAAATGTGTCCAAAGTGTGAGACTTTTGGTAAAGTGGAGAAAACAACTTGTTCACAAAAAAAGTGGTATGATATGATAAGAAACAGAAATAGGAGGTAAGCTATGAGAAAAAAAGCGTTAAATGTAATACTTTTTCTGGCAGTTGTGATCGCGGCTGTCGGAATGACACTTTATGTTGGCCGCGGAGCTGCCAGCATACTGGTTTACAACTTCTGCTTTCTGGGAATTATGGTGATCGCTTATGCGGTGGGAATGTTCGGCGGAATGTTCCGCATGATGACCTTTCCAGAGCATTCCGTGATGCGGCAGATGAGCTTAAGGATATTTTTCAGTCACCAGGCAAGATCGATACAAGCAAGCTTTCTTCCCTGAACGGCATTTTTCATCACCGTTATCTGGAGACAAGATGCAGGCATTCACCGATACGATTTCTCAGAGTCAGGAGGGAATTGGTGATATTGAGGAATATCTGAATGAGGAAGACGTGGATGAACACATTCACAAGAGGCTTCTGGAAATGGTGCCGGATATCTTTACCAGCCTTGGTATCCTTGGTACTTTCGTAGGTCTTGTATGGGGACTTAAGAACTTTGAACCAAGCAACTATGAGGCGATGACAACTTCCGTTGCGTCTCTGGTAGATGGTATCAAGGTTGCGTTCCTGACTTCTATTTATGGTATTGCGATGTCCATCGTTTACAGCTGTGGCATGAAATCAGAATATTCTTCTCTGACATCCAATCTCCAGAGCTTTCTGGATCGTTTCCATACATATGTCATGCCGACTGCTGAGAGCGAGTCCATGAACATCTGGTTGCAAGCCAGAAGAATCAGACAGCAGCCATGGAACAGATGGCAGAGAAATTCTCTGTGCAGATGGCAGACAGCTTTGAGAAAGTCATCACTCCGACTTTCCAGAAGATGAACGATTCTCTCGATGTACTGGTCAATTCTGTCACCAAATGTCAGGAAGATGCGATCAAGGAGATCCTGGATACGTTCCTTAAGGAAATGAATCTTTCCTTCAAGACACAGTTCGAGGATTTTGGCAGAGCACTTACACAGCTTAAGGATGCACAGACGGATAATACGAATTACACGACAAATCTCTATCAGTCCATGAGCCGTCAGTTAAGTGAGGCCTATGCGGAGCATGAGCATATGATGAGAAGCATGCTTGAGGATACCAGCGCCGCTCAGAAGGATTATCTGGATATGGCTGGCCGCATCCTCAAGGACAACCAGGCGATCCAGAAGGAACAGCAGGCAGATTATCAGCACCTTGCGGATTATCTCAAGGAAGCAGAATCTTCTTCCGCGAAGTTCTGGGTTGCATGTAACCAGACTATGCAGAAATATGTCGAGGCGGCTGCACAGGGAATGGATAAGATTACAGCATCCGGCAAGCGAAATGCAGAACTTGCACAGGCAAATCAGCAGGTTGTTGCAGAGTTCGATGCGAGACTTCAGGAATTTATGAATTACCAGAAACTGTCTTACAAGACCATGGATCAGGTACGCCGTCTTCTTGCGGATATTTCCGCGGCAGGAAGCAGCAAGAATGTGACACTGACTGCCGGACAGATGACGCAGAAGCAGTCTTTCGACAAATTAGAAGAACTTCTGGAGCAGCAGGGAGATCAGCAGCAGGCACTTCTTGAAGAACTGAACCGCAATTTACGCGAACTGACCAAGGGAGCACAGAAAGGCAAATTTGGTATATTCAGATAGAATAGGAGAATCAGATGCGCAGAAAGAAAAAATCAGAAAACAACGGCTTCAATGTCTGGCGTTCTTATTCTGATATGATGGCAGGTGTCCTTCTGCTTTTTGTGCTGATCATGTGTGTGACCCTTTTTCAAGCCCAAAAAAGCTACAACGAGAGTATCCAGGAGAGAGATGACAAAATCGCTCTTCAGGAAGAATACACACAGCAGCTTCTGGACAAGCAGACTGCCCTCGATGAGAAGGAAGGAACAATCCAGAATCAGGACGAACAGCTCAAGAGCCAGGATGAACAGCTCAAGACACAGCAGGAAAAACTGGATGAGCAGCAGCAACAGCTGACTGCACTGGCGGCCAAGCTCAAAGAACAGGAAGCAACACTCAAGAGCCAGCAGTCCGCTCTTGATATCAAAACTGCACAGCTTAAGAGCCAGCAGGAACAGATCGACCAGATCATCGGTGTCAAGGCAGAGGTTATCGAGGCACTGAAGAATGAATTTTCCAAAAATAATATCAATGTAGATATCGATGCACAGACCGGTGCGCTGACGCTGGAAGCAAGTGTCATGTTCGACTATGACCAGGCAGAACTGACCGATGCCGGTAAGCAGGCACTGGAGCAGATCCTTCCGATCTACTGTAAAGTTCTTCTGCAGGATGATTATATGAAGTATCTTGCAGAGATCATCATTGACGGTTATACCGATACAGACGGAGATTACAGCTATAACCTCCAACTCTCCCAGCAGAGATCTCTGGCGGTAGCTCAGTATCTTCTTGATATTCAGGGGAATTTCCTGGATTCCACACAGTCAGCGAACCTTCAGAATTATCTGACAGTAAACGGGCATTCCATGGCGAATCCTGTTCTTGACGCAGATGGAAATGTCGATAAGGATGCATCCAGACGAGTGGAGATCAAGTTCCGCCTGAAGGATGAAGAGATGATCGATGAACTGAACCAGATCATGAGCAGTTCTTCAGATACTGCTTCTGCGGATACTGCTTCCTCTTCCGACAATACATCTGCGAATTAAATAAAAAAACTTCTTGCAATTAAGAATCTTTTATAGTATAATCGTACATGTTGTAAAAACGATGGTCCTCTGTTACTAGATTATGTATTAAGAACATCCAGATAAGAATAGGAGAGAATAAAATGAACGACATTATCAAAAACATTGAGTCTGCTCAGTTAAAAGCAGAAGTACCGCAGTTCCGCTTGGTGACACAGTAAGAGTACACGCTATGATCAAAGAGGGAAACCGTGAGAGAATCCAGATCTTTGAGGGAACTGTTCTTAAGAGACAGGGCGGAAGCACAAGAGAAACTTTCACAGTAAGAAAGAGCTCCAACGGTGTTGGTGTTGAGAAGACATGGCCGCTTCACTCCCCACACGTTGTTAAAGTAGAAGTTATCCGTCAGGGTAAAGTTCGCCGTGCTAAGCTGAACTACCTGAGAGATCGTGTAGGTAAAGCTGCAAAGGTTAAAGAACGCGTTAGATAATGTATTTTATCTGAAAATTTCAAAAGTTTTAAAAGCAGGGACAATAACGAACAGCTATTGTCCCTCTTTTCCATTATGGAGAGAACAGTTATGAATATAAAAAACTGGAAAGAACATCCCAAAGTCCTGGAACTGAGGGCGAAACTGGAGGACCGCAAGACCCGGGGAATCCTGAAATGGGCCTTTCAGATCACCGTGACACTTGTGTTTGCAGCAGTTGTGGCATTGATGATGTTTCAGACTGTGACAATGCAGGAGAATTCTATGGAACCGACGATCTCCGTCGGCGACCGTTTTTTTTGTAAATAAAGCAGTATATAAGTTTTCTTCGCCGCAGAGAGGCGATCTGATCGTTTTTCGGACGAGTGCCAGTGATGATGCGGCTCTGCATATCCGGAGAGTGATCGGGCTTCCGGGGGAACGGATCCAGATCTCGAATGGCAAGATCCTGATCGACGGCAAAGAATGCGAAGAGGCAAACCAGTTTCCTGAGATCACGAATCCGGGGCTGGCTTCCACTACAGTAACACTGGAATCCGGGGAGTATTTCGTCCTGGGAGACAAACGGAACAACAGTGAGGACAGCCGATATGCAGATATTGGAAATGTGAAGAAACGATACATTGTCGGTAAGCTGTGGTTTACCTGCTCGCCGATGAAGAAGTTTGGTTTTATGAAAGGTTAAGACAGATATGAATATACAATGGTATCCTGGTCATATGACCAAGGCAAAAAGACAGATGCAGGAAGATTTGAAACTGATCGATCTGATCATAGAGCTGGTAGATGCCAGAGTGCGCTTTCCAGCAGGAACCCGGATATCGACCAGCTTGGACAGAACAAATCCCGTCTGATCCTTCTGAACAAGGCTGATCTCGCAGACGAGAGACAGAATGAAGCATGGAAGGAATACTTTCAGAGCAAGGCTTTTATGTAGTCAAAGTCGATTCACGCAGTGGTTCGGGAATGAAAATGATCCAGAACGTGATCCAGGAGGCCTGCAAAGAAAAAATCGAGCGTGATCGCAGAAGAGGGATCAAGAACCGTCCGATCCGTGCGATGGTAGCCGGAATCCCGAATGTTGGTAAATCCACATTTATCAACACCTTTGCCGGAAAAGCCTGTGCCAAGACCGGAAACAAACCGGGTGTGACCAAGGGTAAACAGTGGATTCGCCTGAACAAGAACGTAGAACTTCTGGACACCCCGGGAATTCTCTGGCCGAAATTTGAAGACCAGCTTGTAGGAATCCGCCTTGCCTGTGTCGGCTCTATCAAGGATGATATCCTGAACATCGAGGAACTGGCTCTCTGGCTTCTCGAGAAACTGAAAAAGGATTATCCGGGAGCCTTGAGAAACGTTATGGGATTTCTGAGGAGGGAACTCCACTTGAGACACTTGAGGCGATCGCCAGAGCGAGGGGCTGCCTGAAACGTGGAGAAGAACTGGACTATGTGAAGACTTCCGGCTGATCTTCGACGATTTCCGCGGAGGCAAGATCGGACGCATTACCCTGGAATGGGCAGGACAGCAGGAGAATAATTAAATGCAAAAGATAGGCGAGATCAAAGAAGAATTTGCCGCAGCCAGTGAAGGTCAGTGGGCAGATCTGTGTGCAGGTTACGCGGAGGACCAGAGAAGCGGCGTACAGAAGATCGTTTCTCAGTATCAGAAGAAATTGGAGAATCTTGAGAAGGAAAAACTCCGCATGGAGCAGATGATGCAGTATGAGCATGAATATGAACATCTGGGATGCCTCTGCGGTATTGATGAGGTTGGAAGGGGACCGCTTGCAGGACCGGTGGTTGCCTGCGCAGTGATTCTGCCGAAGGATCATGATATCCTTTATCTGAACGATTCCAAGAAACTGACAGCACACAAGAGAGAAGAACTCTATGATGTCATCATGGAGAAGCTGTCGCGGTAGGCATCGGCATGGCAAGTCCACAGAGGATCGATGAGATCAACATTCTCCAGGCGACTTATGAGGCAATGCAGGAGGCAATCAGTAAGCTTAAAGTCACTCCGCAGCTTCTTCTCAACGATGCAGTGACGATTCCGCAGGTGACGATCCCGCAGGTTCCGATCATCAAGGGAGATGCCAAGAGCGCATCCATTGCAGCGGCCAGCATTGTTGCCAAGGTCACAAGGGACAGAATGATGGTTGAGTATGACAAGACTCTGCGGGATACGGATTTGCTTCCAATAAGGGCTATGGCTCATCGGAGCACATTGAAGCCTCAAGAAATATGGTCCGTCCCCGATACACAGAGCAAGTTTTATCACACACTTCGTATAAAATTTTATAAATACCAAAGATACCGACACATAAAAAAGAAAAGAGCGGGCGCGTATCAACAAACGTAAAGTAGGCAGTCGTCATGAAGAACAGGCGGCTGCCTTTCTGGAAAACAAGGGCTTAAGATCCTTGAACACAATTTTTTCTGCCGGGGAGGCGAGATTGACCTGGTTGCGAAAGACGGAAAATATCTTGTCTTTGTAGAAGTGAAATACCGGGCGACAACAACTTCCGGAGAAGCGGCAGCAGCCGTAGACTTTAAGAAACAGCGTCGGATCAGCAGGGCGGCACAGTTTTATCTGCTCCGTTATGGATATGGGGAGCCTCCATGCAGATTTGATGTGGTGGCAATTGACGGAGATGAGATCCAGTGGATCAGAAATGCATTTGATTACTGCGGATAAAATGCAGAGAGGAGAGTACACGATGATAAAGATAAAATGGCATCAGGAAAACGAACCCAGGATGCATGTGAATACAAGAGAAGGTGTAACGTATCTTACCTATCCGGAATTTGACAGACTGCCGGGATTTGTGCATGCATTCAGCACCAGACTTGGCGGTGTCAGTGAGGGAATCTATTCTTCTATGAACTTAAGTTTACAAGAGGTGACAAAGACGAGGCGGTAAGAGAAAATTATCGCAGACTGGCAGATGCAGTCGGTTTCAAAATGGAAGATATCGTGACTTCTGACCAGACACATACAGCAAATGTGCGCCTTGTCACAGAAGAAGACCGCGGAAACGGCATCACGAAACCAAGACCGTACACAGACGTGGATGGGATGATCACCAATGTACCGGGGCTGGCCCTTGCGACATTTTACGCGGATTGTGTGCCTCTGTACTTTATCGATCCGGTGCACCGAGCGATCGGACTTTCTCATTCCGGATGGAGAGGAACGGTGGCAAAGATCGGGGAGGTCACAGTTCGAAGGATGCAGGAAGAATTCGGCTCTGACCCGTCGGAGATCTACGGCGCAGTCGGTCCATCCATCTGCCAGGACTGTTATGAAGTGAGTGAAGATGTGATCGAACAGTTCCGCGCTGCTTTCCCACAAGACAAGTGGGATGCTCTGTTTTATGGTAAGCCGGATGGCAAATACCAGCTGGATCTCTGGGAGGCAAATCACCAGATCATGCTGGGAGCAGGCTTGAAAGAAGAGCATATTTCCATGCCAAATCTGTGCACCTGCTGCAATCCGGAATTCCTTTTTTCGCACAGGGCTTCCCATGGCAGGAGAGGAAATCTGGGGGCATTTCTGGGGATCCGCTGATAAGATACAACTAACAACTGCACAGGCAATAAAAAACGGGCTGCATACAGTACAAAAACTGTATACAGCCCGTAAATATACATGTAAGAGAAAAATCAGCGTTTGCTTACTTTTTCCATCAGCTCCATGATCTTTTCGTTGCTGGAACGAACTTTCTCTACAGATAAGTCATGTTGATGATGTCCATGATACTTGCAAGGTATTTGCTCATGTTTGCTTCGACGTAATATGGTCTTGTGAGCAGTTCAGGATCACGGTAGTTCAGGTTGGTGGTGATAACCTTGTCGATCCAGCCTTTCTCATAGTATTCATCGAATTTCTTGAGACCGTCTGTGAACAGACCGTAAGTAGTACAGATGAAGACACGCTTTGCTTTACGTTCCTTGATCTGCTTGGCAACATCGAGCATTACTCTCTCCGGAAGAGATCATATCGTCGATGATGACAACATCCTTGCCCTCTACGGAATCTCCGAGGAACTCATGGGCAACGATCGGGTTCTTGCCGTTGACAACGGTAGAATAATCACGACGTTTGTAGAACATACCCATATCAACACCGAGAATGTTAGAGAAATATACTGCTCGTGACATCGCACCCTCATCTGGGCTGATGATCATCAGATGATCGTTGTCAAGCTTGAAGTCCTTGACTTCTTTAACCAGTGCTTTGAGGAACTGGTAGGTCGGGAAGAAGTTATCAAATCCGTTGAGCGGGATGGAGTTCTGTACACGTGGGTCATGCGCATCAAAAGTGATAAAGTTGGAAACGCCCATATCACTTAATTCCTTGAGCATCAGTGCACAGTCAAGAGATTCTCTCTTGGTACGGCGGTGCTGACGTCCTTCGTAAAGGAACGGCATGATGACGTTGATACGATGAGCTTTGCCGGTAGCTGCGGAAATGATCCTCTTGAGATCCTGATAATGGTTGTCCGGTGACATGTGGTTCTCATGACCGCATACGGTGTAAGTTTCTGTGTAGTTGGTGATATCTACCATGATAAAGAGATCGGCACCACGTACAGATTCTTTGATGTAACCCCTTGCCCTCGCCGGTACCGAGCGG
>ENA-OQCX01000755-OQCX01000755.1-human-gut-metagenome-genome-assembly--contig:-NODE-755-length-16374-cov-3.253154_pt1 | contig 16374 bp, 24 predicted proteins | sample MGYA00242762_ERZ504587 | MGnify/ENA primary metagenome ERZ504587 (study PRJEB26092, sample SAMD00036337) | human gut metagenome | host: Homo sapiens | study: EMG produced TPA metagenomics assembly of... | reverse complement strand
CCCGGGGCGGCTATCTGGCCACGGCCAGCTGCTCTCACTTTGCCACCGAGGAGCTGTTCATCAAGATGCTGCGCGCCGCCGCCAAGGACGCCCACCGGCAGCTGCGGCAGATCGAGGTGCGCCAGCAGGCCCCGGATCACCCCATCCTGTGGGGCGTGCCCGAGACCAATTACCTGAAGTTCTTCCTGTTCCAGGTGATCTAAAAGTAATACCAAATACGATATCTCCCAAAAAACGAGAACGTGTTTGTGCAGAATCGTCAGTTTTGTCAATTGCCTTTTGGGCCGTTCCGGGATATAATCAAACCATAGACAGCAACGGCGCTGTGGGTCACCTCCTGACTCGCAGCGCCGTTTTTGTTAAAAAGCTTTTCGCTGTTTCCGGGCCGCAGTTCGGCGGCGGGAGACAGTTTCGGAAGGGACAGACATAAGATCAAGTAAGGAGTAGGATTTATGGCAGCAAATGTTATGGAAATCTACGGCAGCAAGGTCTTTAACGAGCATGTGATGAAGGAGCGTCTGCCGAGCGCTACTTACAAGAGCCTGGAGCGCACCCTGCACAAGGGCGCACCTCTGGATATCGAGGTGGCAAACGTTGTGGCCAGCGTGATGAAGCGCTGGGCCATGGAGCTGGGTGCCACCCACTACACCCACTGGTTCCAGCCGCTGACCGGCATCACCAGTGAGAAGCACGACGGCTTTGTAAGCCCCGTGGGCGACGGTACCGCCATCATGGAGTTCTCCGGCAAGGAGCTGGTGCGCGGCGAGCCTGACGCTTCCTCCTTCCCCTCCGGCGGCCTGCGTGCCACCTGCGAGGCCCGCGGCTACACCGCATGGGACCCCACCAGCTACGCTTTCGTGAAGGATGACGTGCTGTGCATCCCCACTGCTTTCGTCAGCTACACCGGCGAGGCACTGGACAAAAAGACCCCCCTGCTGCGCTCCATGAACGCACTGTCCGGTCAGGCCATCCGCATCCTGAAGCTGTTCGGCAAGGATGTTGATTACGTCTCCACCACCGTCGGCCCCGAGCAGGAGTACTTCCTTGTCAAGAAGGAAGACTACGAGGCACGTCAGGATCTGATCCTCACCGGCCGCACCCTGTTCGGTGCTCCCTCTGCCAAGGGTCAGGAGCTGGAGGAGCATTACTTCGGTGTCATCCGTCCCGAGGTCTCCGAATTTATGAAGGAGCTGGACGAGGAGCTGTGGAAGCTGGGCGTTCCCGCCAAGACCAAGCACAACGAAGTGGCTCCCTGCCAGCATGAGCTGGCCCCCATCTTCGACACCACCAATGTTGCCATTGACCACAACCTGCTGACCATGGAGATGATGAAGAAGATCGCGCCCAAGTACGGTCTGGTCTGCCTGCAGCACGAGAAGCCCTTTGAGGGCGTGAACGGCAGCGGCAAGCACAACAACTGGTCGCTGTCCACCACCGAGGAGAACCTGCTGGATCCCGGTGACACCCCCATGGAGAACCTGCAGTTCCTGGTGTTCCTTGCCGCCGTCATCAAGGCAGTGGACGAGTACGCCGACCTGCTGCGCACCTCTGTAGCCACCCCGGGCAACGACCACCGTCTGGGTGCCAATGAGGCACCCCCGGCCATCATCTCGATCTTTGTGGGCGAGGAGCTGGAAGCTGTTATCGATGCCATTGCATCTGATTCTCCTTATGCCGGCCCCGTGAAGATGAAGATGGATCTGGGCGTGGATGTCCTGCCTAAGTTCAGCAAGGACACCACCGACCGCAACCGCACCTCTCCCTTTGCCTTTACCGGCAACAAGTTCGAGTTCCGTATGCCCGGCTCTGCTCAGAACCTGAGCGACTGCGACACCATCCTGAACACCGCTGTTGCCAAGGAGCTGAAGGCTACGCCGACGAGCTGGAGGGTGCTGAGGACTTTACCAGTGCCGCCATTGCCCTGGTCAAGCGCACCATCCGTGACCACCGCCGTGTCATCTTCAACGGCAACGGCTACACTGCCGAGTGGGAAGAGGAAGCAGCACGCCGCGGCCTGCCCAACAAGAAGAACACGCCCGCTGCTCTGCCCGCACTGATCGACCCGAAGAACATCCAGCTGATGGAGGATTTCGGTGTTCTGACCAAGGTAGAGATGCACAGCCGTTACGAGGTCGAGATGGAGCACTACTCCAAGATCATCAACATCGAGGCTCTGACCATGCTGGAGATGGCCCGCAAGCAGCTGCTGCCCGCCATCAACGCCTACATGAGCGAGGTTGCCAACACCGCTGCATCCAAGCTGGCCGTCAGCGAGGCCATCAGCGTGCGCAGCGAGACCAAGACCCTCACCCGCCTGTCCACCGATGCCGATGCCATGAGCGATGCCATCGATGCCCTGCAGGCTGCCGTGGATACCGCTGAGGCCATGACCGATGAGAGTGCCAAGGCTGTCTCCTTCCACGATGACGTTCTGCCCAAGATGGATGCTCTGCGCGCCGCTGCTGACGATGCCGAGACCGTCTGCGGTGAGGACTACTGGCCTCTGCCCAGCTACAGCAAGATGCTCTACTATGTCTGATCTTTCTGACATAGCTTGATAAGCATCGCTGGGTTGTTGGATTTTTAAGCCATTTCCCTTTTCCTATTTCTTACACCAGCCTAAAGACCTGCTTTGCGCATACGAAGCAGGCCTTTTAGCGTTTTTTAAGAACACAAGCTGATTTTTCCAGTTTTGCACTGTTGTGCCATTTGCCGCGCCCTGCGGCTCGGAGGGAACCACTATGAGCTATAATACCCAACAGGACATCCTTGATTTTGTGGAGGACAACAACGTCAAATTCGTCCGCTTTGCCTTCTGCGATATCTTTGGCACCCAGAAAAACATCGCCGTGCTTGCCAGCGACCTGCCCAAGGCCATGGAGGATGGTGTCTGCTTTGACGGCAGCTCCATTGCCGGTTTTATGAAGGTGGAGGAGAGCGATCTTGTGCTCCGGCCCGATCTTTCCACCGTAACCATCCTGCCCTGGCGGCCCACCGAGGCCGGGTGATGCAGTTCTTCTGTGACGTGGAAAAGCCGGACGGCGCTGCCTTTGGCGGCAACTGCCGCGGCTTCCTGCGCCAGATGAGCCGCAGCTTCCGCAAACTGGGGCTGACCTGCAACGTGGGGGCAGAGTGCGAGTTCTACCTGTTTGAGAATGACGACCGGGCCGCCCCACCCGCATCCCCATCGACTTGGCGGCTACTTTGATGTAGCCCCGCTGGATGCAGGTGAGAACCTGCGCCGGGATATCTGCCTGACCATGGAGCAGATGGGCATGAGCCCCCAGCACAGCCACCACGAGAGCGGCCACGGCCAGAACGAGATCGACTGCCACTACGCCGGCCCCCTGAAAACAGCCGACAATGTGATGATGTTCAAGCAGATCGTGCGGGCTGTTGCCATGCGCAACGGCATCCACGCCAGTTTCCTGCCCAAGCCCCTGCCGGATCAGGCAGCAGCGGCCTGCACATCAACCTTTCGCTCTGCATGGACGGCCGCAATCTGTTTGAGGGCGACATTGCCCCGGACAGCATTGCAGGCAGCTTTATGGCGGGTGTTCTGGCCCACAGCCGGGAGCTGACCGTGTTCACCAATCCCCTGCCCAACAGCTACCAGCGCTTTGGCTGTGACGAGGCCCCCCGCTATGTGAGCTGGAGCCGCCAGAACCGCAGCCAGCTGGTGCGCATCCCGCAGGTCAAGGGCAACAACTGCCGCATGGAACTGCGCAGCCCTGACCCTGCCTGCAACCCCTATCTGGCCGTGGGTCTGGTGCTGGCCGCCGGTCTGGACGGCATCGGAGCACCGGATGGTGCTGCAGGCCCCCATCAACAAGAACCTGTTCGATCCCACCGAGGCCGCAGGTCTTGGGCTGGAAAGACTGCCTTCCACGCTGGAGGAGGCCGTGCAGGCCGCGCAGGAGAGCGAATTTCTGCACCGCGTGCTGCCGGAAGAGCTTTCGCATCGGTACTATGAGGAAGAACTGAAGCGCTGTGCCGCCCTGAAAGCTGCCGCCGACCCGGCAGAGTACGAGCGGGTGCACTACTTCAACGCCATCTGAACCGCTTTTGAGGGAAAGTACGAAGGGGCAATGATTCGGCCCCTTGCCTGGATGTAAGAGAAAGGAGCGATTCAAATGGGACGTGCTCTGATCGTGAGCGCCGGAGCAAGCTCCAACGAGTACATCTCCGCGCGGCTGGCAGAGCTGGGATACACCCGGCCTACGATCATCCCCAGTGGTGCCGAGGCCCGGCGCAGGATGCTGGAATCTGATTTTGAGTTGATCGTGTCAACGCGCCTCTCCCGGACGAGTTCGGCCACGAGCTATGTTCCTCTGCCGTAGAAAAACAGACGCAGGCGTGGTGCTGCTGGCCAAGGCAGCCGCCGCCGAGCAGCTGCTGGCCCCCATGAGTGAGCAGGGGGTGCTGCTGCTGAGCAAGCCGTTCTCCAACACGCTGTTCCTGCAGGCCATCCATCTGGCCGCGGCCAGCAACCACCGCCTGCAGCTGCTCCGGCAGGAAAACGCGCGGATGCAGGAAAAGATCGCACAGGTACGGCTGGTCAGCCATGCAAAATGCTGTCTGGTGGAGCGGGAGCAGATGAGCGAGGATGCCGCCCACCGCTACATTGAAAAGCGCGCCATGGACACCCGGCGCAGCCGTGCAGAAATTGCACAGGAAATCCTTGATTCTTACGAGGATTAGGATTATAATTTGGTGTTGTATGTTTTGTTCCGGATGCAGGCGCATCCGCACTGGGAAAGAATGATCTCTGAAAGATAAATTAGAGGAGGACTGAACAAATGGCAAAATTCATCTTTGTGACCGGCGGCGTTGTCTCCGGTCTGGGCAAGGGCATCACGGCGGCTTCTCTGGGCCGCCTGCTCAAGTGCCGCGCTGAAGGTCGCCAGCCAGAAGCTGGACCCTTATGTAAACGTGGACCCGGGTACCATGAGCCCCCTGCAGCACGGTGAGGTGTTCGTGACCGATGACGGCACTGAGACCGACCTTGATCTGGGTCACTATGAGCGCTTCATCGACGAAAATCTGAACAAGTACTCCAATCTGACCACCGGCAAGGTGTACTGGAACGTGCTGAACAAGGAGCGCCAGGGCGCTTATCTGGGTCAGACCGTCCAGATCATCCCCCACATCACCAACGAGATCAAGAATTACATCTACAACATGGCATCCTCTACCGATGCCGATGTGGTCATTACCGAGATCGGCGGCACCACCGGCGATATTGAGAGCCAGCCCTTCCTGGAGGCCATCCGTCAGGTGGGCCTGGAGCAGGGCCGCGACAACTGCTGCTACATCCATGTTGTGCTGGTGCCCTATATCTCCGGCTCCGACGAGTACAAGTCCAAGCCGGCCCAGCACTCCGTCAAGGAGCTGCAGGGCATGGGCGTGAACCCCGATATCATCATCCTGCGTGCTGACGGCAGCGTGGGCGGCGATATCCGCCGCAAGATCAGCACCTTCTGCAATGTCAAGCCTGAGTGCGTCATTGAGAACTTGACCATGCCCAGCCTGTACCAGTGCCCGCTGATGCTCCACACCAACGGTCTGGATGATGTGGTGGTGGAAAAGCTCAAGCTGGACGTGCCCCCCGCCGACCTGACCGAGTGGAAGGGTGTGGTCTCCCGCATTGCCACCCGCAGCAAGACCTGCACCATTGCGCTGGTAGGCAAGTACGTCAAACTGCACGACGCTTATCTTTCCGTGATGGAGAGCCTGTACCACGCCGGTTTTGAGAACGACAGTCAGGTAGACATCAAGTGGGTGGAGAGCGAGGATCTGATCGATCAGGATGCCTGCAAAGAAGTGTTTGCCGACGTGGACGGCATCATCGTGCCCGGCGGCTTTGGCGACCGCGGCATCGAGGGTATGATCCAGGCCGCACAGTATGCCCGTGAGAACCAGATCCCCTACTTTGGCATCTGCCTGGGAATGCAGATCATGGTGATGGAGTTCGCACGCGGCGTGCTGGGCTATGCCGATGCCAATTCCAGCGAGTTCACCCCCGATGGTGCCCACAATGTCATTGCTCTGATGGCCGACCAGCAGGGCAACATCCCCAAGGGCGGCACCATGCGTCTGGGCAAGTACCCCTGCACCGTCAAACCCGGCACCAAGATGGCCGAGTGCTACGGCGAGGCTGAGATCTGGGAGCGTCACCGCCACCGCTACGAGTTCAACAACGAGTTCCGTCAGGAGATGGAGGATGCCGGACTGGTCATTTCCGGCACCAGCCTGACGGCCGTCTGGTGGAGACCGTGGAGCTGCCCGGCCGTGACTTCCATCTGGGCGCACAGTTCCACCCCGAATTCAAGAGCCGCCCCAACCGCGCTCATCCCCTGTTCAAGGGCTTTATCGCCGCCGCACTCAAATTCCGCATCCATGCACAGCGCGGCATGATGCACGTCTGACCTTCTCAGACGTTTCGTTCCAGTTCTCCTCGTAGGAGAGGCCTGTAAGATCGCAACAAAAAAGCAGCTGCACTCCGTGTTTTTACGGAATGCAGCTGCTTTTACTTGTATTACTTACTTTTTAGCGGCAGCGCCTTTTTGCGGGCGGCGCGGCTGGTCTTTTTGGCGGCGGGCTTCTTTGCGGGAGCTTGGCAGCGGGAGCAGCGGCCTTGACAGGCTCCGCCTTCACCTCTTCGGCCTTAACAGGCTCAGCGGGCTTTTCCTCAGCCTTTGCAGGCTCCTCCACGGGCTTTTCCTCCACAACGGGCTCTTCCTTGACCTCCGGCTTTGCCTCCTCTGCAGGAGCGCTCTCGACCACAGGTGCAGCCTCTACAATGGGCTCCTCTGCCTTCTTGGCAGGGGCACGCTTTGCACGGTCCTTCACCTCGGAAATGGTCCACAGCTGGTCATCGCCTGCGGCCTCCTGCCAGATCTGCAGGATGGCACCATCGTTGGCACCCATGCCCACGGTATCGATGCACTTGCCGCTGGCCCAGGAAGAGCGCAGACGGACGGTGCCGGCGGGGGTGGGCTCCACGGCCCACATCTGGGAAGTGCCGCCCACATCCTCCCACAGGTGCAGCCAGGTGCCATTGGCGGTGCCGGTCATCATCAGGTCGATCAGCTTGCCGGATGCACGGTTGCGGATGCGGTACACGCCGTCACCCTCGCGCACAAAGGCCCACTCCTGCTCGGGCTTGTGCTCGTACTTGCCCAGGCGGATATCGCCCCCGTTGGTGGCCTTCTCCACGGCCTGAATGACACTGCCGCCCTTGGCAGCGATGGTATAGAAGCGATCTGCCTCGATCACGGTCTGCGCTACAGTTTTCATGTAAATCCCTCCAAGTTTGTTTCTTTTGAGCCAATCATTTTCGTTTTACAGGTAAATTATACCACCTGCTGTTATTTTTTACAAGGATTTCGCCATTTCTTTAGCACTATTCACAAAAGGGCCCCGCTTTTCAGCCCGTTTTGCACCGTTTGCGAAAACTTTTCGCCCCGTTTCTCCCCATAAAGCAGCAGCACCCCGCCATTTCTGGTGAGGTGCTGCTGTCGTTTTGGAAAACATCAAGAGGGTTCTGGCAGAGCTCCCTTACTGCTTTGCCTGACTGGGATGCGGCTGCACAGGCATTTTAGTAAACAGCGCTTTCAGGACCAGCGGAGTGGCCACACTGGACACGACGATGAGCAGGATGACGGCGGTGAAGTAGACGGAATCCACCACGCCGATGTCCAGGCCCTTCTGGGCCACGATCAGGCCACCTCGCCGCGGGTCATCATGCCAACACCCACCTTGAGGGAATCACCCCAGCTGAACCTGCAGACCTTGGCCGCCAGCCCGCAGCCGATGATCTTGGTGATCAGGGCCACCACCACGAAGCACACGCTGAACAGCAGGATCTCCGGGGTCAGGCGCTGATATCTGTCTTCAGGCCGATGCTGGCGAAGAAGATGGGAGCAAACAGCACATAGTTGCTGATGTCCACTCGGCGCTCCACATAGGGGGCATCCTCCAGAGTGCACAGGACGATGCCTGCGATGTAGGCACCGGTGATGTCTGCAATACCGAAGTAAGCCTCAGCAATGTAGGCCATGGCAAAGCAGAATGCCATACTGACGATGGTGATGCGCTGGGTGTGGGGGTTGCGCTTGTCCAGCCACTTCATGGCGTAATGGGTAATGATGCCCACGCCGATGGCGGTGGCGAAGAACAGCACGGTGTTCATCAGCACCTTGCCCAGCCCCGTACCGGTACCGGAGCTGGCTCCCAGCACACAGGTCAGCACCACGATGCCGATGACATCATCGATGACGGCGGCGCTGACGATGGTGGTGCCAAGGAAGCTCTTCAGGTGGCCCATCTCCTGCAGGGTGGCCACGGTGATGGACACACTGGTGGCGGTCATAATGGTACCGATGAAGAGAGCACGGTAGAACTCCTGGCTGCCCAACGCCGAGAAGCCGTAGAACAGACTATAAAGGAGCGTGCCCCCTGCCAGCGGCACCGCCACGCCCACACAGGCGATCAGTGTTGCGATGGGGCCTGCTTTGATCAGCTCCTTCAGATTGGTGCCAAGGCCCGTGGAGAACATCAGCAGCACCACGCCGATCTCCGCAAAGATAGAAATGGTATCGCTGATATGCACAAGGTTCAGCAGGCAGGGCCCAATGATCAGGCCCGCAATGATCTCGCCCACCACCTGCGGTGCCTTGCACTTACGGGCCACCAGCCCGAAGAACTTGGCACTGAGGATGATGATGGCAAGTTCCGAAAAACAGAATACATAAATTTGTCTTCCTCCGTTCTATTTCTTTATACAGGGCGGCCGGCCGCGCCCGCCATCCTATTTCTTTATTATATCGCCGCTCATTGCCAAAATCAAAATGATTCTCAATTTTTCTCGTTAAAAAAACAGACAAAGTTCACCAAAGCTTCAGCACAAATTTTTGTGCGGATTTTTGGGCCGCAGGGCTTGACAAAACAGCAGGGACTTGCTATAATAAATTGCTGTCTGAACAGACACGCCGCACACGGCAGGCGATGCCGCATGTCGTGTGTACCCTTGGCCTCATAACCTTGAGGCCCTTAAGTCCAAAAGGAGGTGCTACAAAATGGCAAAGTACGAAACCATGCTGATTACCAGCGCCGCTCTCGACGAGGAGGCTACCGCCGCTCTGGTTGGTAAGTTCAAGACCCTGATCGAGAGCAACGGTACGATCGATTCCATCGACGAGTGGGGCAAGCGCCGTCTGGCCTACCCCATCAACGACGAGGAGGAAGGCGTTTTACACTGTGATCAACTTCACCAGCGAGCCCAGCTTCCCCGCTGAGCTGGACCGTGTGTACAAGATCACTGAAGGTGTTATGCGCAGCCTGATCGTTGCCCACGAGGAGTAATCTTTTCGTGACAGAAAGGGAGACCGTAAAATGTTGAATGTTGTTGCTATCATGGGCCGTCTTGTGGCGGATCCTGAACTCCGCACCACGCCCCAGGGCACCAATGTGTGCAGCTTCCGCATTGCCTGCGACCGCAATTTTGTGCGTCAGGGTGAGCAGCGTCAGGCTGACTTCATTGATATCGTTGCCTGGCGTTCTCAGGCCGAGTTTGTTTCTAAGTATTTCCAGAAAGGCAGTCTGATCGCCATTGAAGGCTCTCTTCAGACCCGCCAGTATCAGGATAAGAACGGCAACAATCGCACGGCTGTGGAAGTCGTAGCCAACAACATCAGCTTTGCAGGCCCAAGAGCAGCAATCAGGGCGGTGGAGCAAATTATCAGAATTCTGCTCCCGCCTACCAGAACGCAGCCCCTGCCCGTCCGGCTGCTGTGGAGGCAGCTCCCAGCTATTCCGCCGGCAGTGCAGATGATTTTGCTGTCATTGATGACAGTGATGACCTGCCGTTCTGATTCCGTAACGGTCTGACCGTTCAATTCTTATAGGAGGTAATAAGCAATGGCTTTTGAAAGAACCGAAGCTCTCGCCCCGCACGCCCCATGCGTCGCGGCCGCAAGAAGGTTTGCAGCTTCTGTGTCGATCGCATCGACACCATCGATTACAAGGACGTGCCCCGTCTGCGTAAGTACGTCTCTGAGCGTGCTAAGATCATTCCCCGCCGTGTGACCGGCACCTGCGCTTATCATCAGCGCGCACTGACCACCGCCATCAAGCGTGCTCGTCACGTTGCTCTGATGCCCTACGTCAGCGACTAATCAGAACTTTATCAACCCATTCAAAATAATCAGCAATCAGCAAAGCGCTTTCACCGATGACAAGGTGAAAGCGCTTTTTTGTTGTGTCTTTCGTTTGTGCAGTGCTCCCGACACTCAGTAGTCTGCCTGTTTCTTTTTGCTGCATTCTGGGAACATCTTATGGAACCGTTCCCGCAGTTTCCGGGCAGATCTCTCTCATCCATAAAATTGCATCACCCGGTCAAAAAGTTACAAACCGGTACGGTTTTTCCGGTATTTCCTGAAATGTTACCGGTAATTTCTGAAATCAACCGGTGTTTTGATGTGTTGGCAAATCAATCTGCACAAATGCAAGTTGATTCTTTGTACACCTTTTACGAAATTACTTCCACATGATTGATTTTTTGCACAAACTGTGCCATACTATAGCCACTGGAAACGTTCCCGACACCGTTCCCGAAAATCCAACCGAAAGCGAGGGCACGCGATATGACGATCAAGGACATTGCCCGCATCAGCGGCTGTTCTGTCAGCACCATTTCGCGCGTCATCAATGACCGGCCGGATGTCCGGCCCGAGACCAAGGAGCATGTGCTCAAGGTCATGCGGGAGGCAGGTTTTACCCCCAACACCAACGCGCGGCAGCTGAAGATCCAGCAATCCCGTAGCCTGGTGTTCGTGGTCAAGGGGACCCGGAACATCTTCTTCTCCGACTTCCTCGTTCAGCTGCAGCGGGCCGCTACCCTGTATGGGTACAACGGCATCGTCTCCTACCTGGACGAGAACGCCAACGAGATCGATGCTGCCGAGAAGATCCTGCGGGAGATCAAGCCCAAGGGCATGATCTTTCTGGGCGGCAGTGTCACGAACTTCCAGAACGGCTTTGCAAACATCTCCGTTCCCTCCGTGCTGGCCACACTGGTCTCCAACGAATTGGACTTCCCCAACCTCTCGATGGTGGGTGTGGATGACCGGGCCGCAGCAAAAGCGGCAGTCTCCCATCTCATCGCACAGGGGCACCGCAAGATCGCGGTGCTGGGCGGCCCGGCCACCAGCTTTCCCAGCCGGATGCGCCGTCTGGGTGCGCAGGATGCCATGGAGGACGCAGGGCTTGTCTTTGACGATAAACTCTATGGCCTGTCCAACTACGATTTCGAGTCCGCCTACCACGCCATGAACAGTCTGCTGGCCCGCCGGGCCGAGTTCACTGCCTTGTTTGCCATGAGCGATGTGATCGCCTTTGGTGCGATCCGGGCGCTGGTAAGCGCAGGGTTGCGGGTGCCGGAGGATGTCTCAGTGATCGGTTTTGATGGCATCACGATGTCCCGCTACTGCGTGCCGGTGATGACCACCATCGTCCAGCCCAGTGAACAGATCGCACTGCAGAGCATCGAGCTGCTGGTGCGGCAGATCGAACACGGAGCCCCGGCCCAGACCGTCACGCTCCAGCCGGAATTGCAGCAGGGCGAAAGCGTTTGCCCCTGCCGCCGGAATTATTCAGTCTAACTTCCGTCCTCATGCTGTGGACGGTGGCAGATATTAACCAAAAGAAGAAGGAGTACTACTATGAAAAAGATGATCTCTCGTCGTAACTTTCTGAGGTCGCAGGCGCTTCTACCGCTGCTCTGGGCCTGGCCGCCTGTGGTGGTTCGTCCAGCTCCACCGCTTCCTCCACTGCCAGCTCTGCTGCCGGTTCTTCGACCGCTGCAAAGGCTGACGGCAAGGTCTACTACCTGAACTTCAAGCCCGAGCAGGATCAGGCCTGGCAGGACCTGGCTGCTGCGTACACCAAGGAGACCGGCGTGCCTGTGACCGTTGTGACCGCTGCTTCCGGTCAGTACGAGACCACCCTGATGAGCGAGATGGAGAAGAGCGAGGCTCCTACCTGTTCCAGGTCAACGGTCCTGTGGGTCTGGCCAACTGGAAGGATTACTGCTACGACCTGTCCGGCAGCAAGCTGTACGGCGAACTGACCAGCGACTCCTTCGCCCTGAAGGACGGCGACGCTGTCACCAGCATTGCATACGTCATTGAGACCTACGGCATCATCTACAACAAGGAGCTGCTGACTGCCGCCGGTTACACCCAGGACGACATCAAGGGCTTTGACGATCTGAAGAAGGTCGCCGATGATATCCAGGCACGCAAGGCTGAGCTGGGCGTGGATGGTGCTTTCACTTCCGCCGGCATGGATGCCTCTTCTGACTGGCGTTTCAAGACTCATCTGGCAAACCTGCCCATCTACTACGAGTACAAGGCAGACGGCATCAGCTCCACCGACGCTATCAAGGGCACCTACCTCGACAACTACAAGCAGATCTGGGATCTGTACATCACCGATTCCACCTGCGATCCCACGCTGCTGGCTTCCAAGACCGGCAACGATGCCGTGGCAGAGTTTGTTGGTAAAAAGGCTGTCTTCTATCAGAACGGCACCTGGGCTTACAGCGACGTGAAGGATCTGGGCGACGACAACCTGGGTATGCTGCCCATCTACATCGGCGCTGAGGGCGAGGAGAACCAGGGCCTGTGCACCGGTTCCGAGAACTTCTGGTGCGTGAACAACACCTCTTCTGACGAGGACATTCAGGCCACTCTGGACTTCCTGTACTGGTGTGTCACCTCCGAGACCGGCACCAGCGCAATGGCCGACGATATGGGCTTTGTTATCCCCTTCAAGGCTGCAAAGGATTCCACCAACCCCCTGATCGCCATTGCAAACGACTACGTTGCAGCTGGCAAGACCAGTGTTGACTGGTGCTTCTCCACCATGCCTTCCGAGGAGTGGAAGAATGGTGTTGGTTCTGCTCTGACCGCTTACGCAGCAGGCACCGGCGATTGGAACGCCGTTGTCACTGCCTTCGTTGATGGCTGGGCCAAGGAGTACAAGCTGGCAAACGGCTAAGCATTCTCGGTTTTCTCTTTCCCCTTTTATTTGTGTAAACCGTAATGGGAGGCGGGCGAGCTGTTCGCCCGCCTCCTTTTGTTTTGGAGGTATATCATGCAAAAGGCCATCAGCAAATATTGGCCGGTGTTCGTGCTTCCTACGCTGATCGCGTTCATCATCGGCTTTATCTGGCCCTTTATCTGGGGCATCTTCCTTTCCTTCCAGCGCTTCACCACCGTGAGCAAGACCACCTTTGTGGGCATCCAGAACTATATTTCCGTGTTCCAGGATTCCACCTTCCTGCACGCTTTCGGCTTTACGGCAGCGTTCACTGTGGTCTCCACCGTGCTCATCAATGTCTGCGCCTTTGCCATTGCAATCGTGCTGACCCGCGGCATCAAGGCACCAACATCTTCCGTACCGTCTACTTTATGCCCAACCTGATCGGCGGCATCCTGCTGGGCTACATCTGGCAGATCCTGCTCAACGGCGTGCTGGCAAACCTGCAAAAGCCCCTGCTGGCACTGGATGCCAAGGCCGGTTTCGTCGGTCTGGTCATTCTGATGTGCTGGCAGCAGATTGGTTATATGATGATCATCTACGTTGCCGGTCTGCAGAGCGTGCCCGGTGACCTGATCGAGGCTGCCAAGATCGACGGTGCTTCTGACCGCGAGATCCTGTTCAAGATCAAGCTGCCCATGGTCATGCCCAGCATCACCATCTGCACCTTCCTGACCCTGACCAACAGCTTTAAGCTGTTCGACCAGAACGTTGCTTTGACCGCAGGCGAACCTGCCAACGCCAGTGAAATGCTGGCCCTGAACATCTACAATACCTTCTATGGCCGCTCCGGTGCTCAGTGGAAGGGCATCGGCCAGGCAAAGGCTGTGGTATTCTTCCTGATCGTTGTGGTCATCTCTCTGGCGCAGCTCCACTTCACCCGTTCTAAGGAGGTCCAGCAGTAATGATTAAACAGAAAAAGTTGTGGGATAACATTCTCACCGGCATCATGGCCCTGCTTTGCCTGCTGTGGATCTACCCTATCGTTCTGATCCTGCTGAATAGCCTGAAAAAAGAGGGCACCTTTACCACCTCTACCGTGTTCCAGCTGCCCACCAGTGAGACCTTTGCTGGCCTTTCCAACTACGTCTACGGCGTGATCAAAATGGGCTTCCTTTCCAGTTTGGGCTACAGCTCGTCATTACCGTTTCCAGTGTGGCCTCATCCTGCTGTGCTGCTCCATGACGGCTGGTACCTGACCCGGGTGAACAACAAGCTCAGCAAGTTTATGAACCTGCTCATCGTGTTCTCGATGGTCGTCCCCTTCCAGATGGTCATGTTCACCCTCTCCAAGACTGCAGATACCCTCAAGCTGAACACCCCCTGGAACATCTGCATCATCTACCTGGGCTTTGGTGCCGGTCTGGCTGTGTTCATGTTCACCGGCTTTATGAAGAGCGTTCCCATGGAGATCGAGGAGGCCGCCATGATCGATGGCTGTAACCCCATCCAGATCTTCTTCAAGATCGTGTTCCCCATCCTGAAGCCTACCATGATCTCCACCGCCATTCTGGAAACCATGTGGGTCTGGAACGACTACCTGCTGCCCACTCTGGTGCTGGATATCAAGAAGTACCGCACCATCCCCATGGCGATCCAGTACTTCCGCGGCGGCTATGGCCGTGTGGAGCTGGCTCCCATGATGGCCTGCATCATCATCGCCATCATCCCCATCATCATCCTGTACATGACCTGCCAGAAATACATCATTGAGGGTGTTGTTGCAGGCGCTGTCAAGGGTTAAGGAGGAGTTCACCATGCGAGCATGCGGCATTCTGATGCCCGTTTTTAGTCTGCCGGGGCCCTTTGGCATCGGCACGCTGGGGAAAGAAGCCTTTTCGTTCGTGGATTTTCTGGCCCGTGCAAAGCAGACCTATTGGCAGATCCTGCCCATTGGCCCCACCGGCTACGGTGACAGCCCCTACCAGAGCTTTTCCGCCTTTGCCGGGAACCCCTACTTTATCGATTTCCGTGTCCTGCACGAGCAGGGCTATCTGACCGCTGATGAGATTCCCGCTAAGGTTCCGGTTGGACCGGTGGACTACGGCGTGCTCTACCAGCAGCGCCCGGTGGTGCTGCAAAAAGCCGCTGACCGTCTGCTGGCTGCAGCAGCGTGGAGTACAAAGACTTCTGCACGGCACAGAGCTTCTGGCTGGACGATTACGCCCTGTTCATGGCCATCAAGGCCGAACAGGGACAGGCAGGCCTGTGTGACTGGCCGGATGACCTGCGCACCCGCCAGCCCGCTGCCGTAGCCGCTGCCAGGGAGCGTCTGGCCGGCAGGTGGATTATTTCAAGGCGGTGCAGTTCTTCTTCTACACCCAGTGGAACGCCCTGAAAGCCTATGCCAACAGCAAGGGAATCCAGCTGGTGGGAGATATCCCCATCTACGTCAGCCCGGATTCCAGCGATCTGTGGACGCGGCCGGAGCTCTTCCAGACCGACGGCCAAACCCACCTGACGCAGGTGGCAGGCTGCCCCCCGGATGCCTTTGCGGCAGACGGTCAGCTCTGGGGCAATCCGCTCTACGACTGGCCCCGCCACAAGGCCGAGGATTTTGCCTGGTGGAAGCGCCGGATGCAGCACGCTACTTCGATTTATGATGTCGTGCGCATCGACCACTTCCGTGGTTTTGAGAGCTACTACGCCATCCCTGCCGGAAACAAGACGGCGGCAGGCGGCCACTGGGAAAAGGGGCCGGATCGTGCTTTCATCGATGCCATCCACGAGACCCTGGGTCAGGGCGGCATCATTGCAGAGGATCTGGGATACCTGACCCCTGAGGTCAAGACCATGCTGGCTGCCAGCGGCTATCCGGGCATGAAGATCATGCAGTTTGCCTTTGACAGCCGGGAACCGGGCAACTATCTTCCCTACACCTACCCTCACAACAGCGTGGTCTACACCGGCACCCATGACAATGTGACCACCGAGGCTGGCGGCAATCTGCCAGCCCCGAGGATGTCCACTATGCCTGCCGTTACCTGCGCTGCCTGCCCGAGGATCTGACAGAGCTATGATCTGCGCCTGCCTTGCCAGTGTTTCGGATATGGCCATCATCCCATGGCCGACTGGCTGCATCTGGGTGCGGAGGCCCGCATCAACACCCCCAGCACCCAGGGACCAACTGGCCAGTGGCGGCTGGATACCCCGCTTACCAGTCTGCTGGCCCGAGCATATTGCCGATCTGACAGCACTGTATGACCGGGCTCCGGCTGTGGCAGACCGCTAAAACGTTCCTTCTTCTTTTCTCCCCATACAAAGAACGGT
>ENA-OQCX01000754-OQCX01000754.1-human-gut-metagenome-genome-assembly--contig:-NODE-754-length-16404-cov-3.613811_pt1 | contig 16404 bp, 26 predicted proteins | sample MGYA00242762_ERZ504587 | MGnify/ENA primary metagenome ERZ504587 (study PRJEB26092, sample SAMD00036337) | human gut metagenome | host: Homo sapiens | study: EMG produced TPA metagenomics assembly of... | reverse complement strand
CCCCTCCCTACCTCTCGCCCAGCGAAGCTCCTTGCACGCTGAAAGCAAGCAGAAAGTTACCCCGCAAAGCGCACACTTTCTCTGTGTCTCTTTTGGTGTCAAAAGAGAACACCCCTCGGCAGTTTCCATTTTCACGGGAGGTTTATCTCCTGTTCTTCCGTTTCCACTGCTCCCGGCGCACCCATGCGCGGAGGGAGCGGTAGGCCATGGGGGCAAAGAAGAGCCAGACGTTGAGCATGGACAACAGGTAGTCCAGCTTGCCGGGCAGGGAAGCGCCCAGAAAGCTGAACACCCACAGCACTGCCGCGAAAACGCCGAAGTACTTCACACGGATTGGGATGACGAAGAAGAGCAGCAGCTGCACCTCCGGGTAGAGCATGGCAAAAGCCAGCAGCAGCGAGAGGGACAGGCAGTAGGTGCTGGCGGTCACGCCGGTGAGCAGGCAGCCCAGCACCGTGCCCAGCACGCCGGACAGCAGATACACCGTGTAGCGGAAATCGCCCCACTCCCGTTCCAGCGCGGTGCCGATGAACCATGTGAAGTAGATGCCCAGCACCACGCTGAGGATGCTGCCGCCGGAAAAGGGGATGAATATAAAGCTGATCACCCGCCAGACCTGCCCCTGCAGCAGAAGGAACCGGTTCAGCCCCAGCCAGCCCGTGATGGTACGGTCAATAAACAGCTCGATGGCCAGCACTAAGATCTGCCCCGCCACCAGAATATTGGTCAGGTTCGGGATTCCGTAGCGGCCATACTTGCGCTCCAGCCTGTTCAGCCAGTTGTTCATGTGTTTCGCCTCCGTTGCGGGTTGCCCCGCCAGTTTCATGTTACCCCTATTTTACCATGACAGGCCCCCGCATTCAAGAAAATCCACGCGGAAGGCGTTGAAACTGTGCTTTCTTTCCCGGCAGACAGGCTGCACGCGCAGTTTTTTCACACCGCAGCCGCCGGGGTGTGGAAAAGGCGGGAAAAGCACAGCATTCATGCGGGTTTTAAGTCCCAAAACGACAACCGAAAATTGTATGGACTATCCGTTCTGGAATGAACTTTTCACTTTTTCCACCGGGTTTTCCACCGTTTTTGTGAAAAAGAAGCGCAGTTTCCAACGATGTTTTCCACCTTTTCCACATAGTTTTCCACATCCAGTGGAGGAAAGTCCTATACAAGCCGTAATGGACGCCGCCGCATTCTGGAAATTCGTGGGCAAAAATGTGGCATTCTGCCTTTTATAAAAAGAAAGTCGAAGGTTTTTCTTTTGTTTTTACAGTTTACTCCGGCTTACGGTTTTGCTTTTCTCCAATCTGGAATCTTACCCCGGGCAGTTTTCCACAAACCGCCGGGGAGAAAAGCCCGGTGTGGAAAACGGACACAAACGGTGATTTTCCACACTGTTTTATCCCGGCTGAATCCTCTCAGTCGCCTGCGGCGACCATCGGGAGCAGACTGAGAGGGTTGGATGCAAAAATAAGCCCTCTCGGGCAGACAAAGTGCCTGAGAGGCTTATAAAACCATATTTTATGCCTTAGCAGCAGCGCACACTAGGTATGCAGCGGCGCAGGGGTCAGATTTTCGCTTCCTCTAAGTGGAGATACACCGCAACGTAGGTCTTGTCATCCATAACACGGGTAACAATATCATACTCATCGATCCGGTACAACTGCTGTTCATCAATAAAGTAAACAGGTCCGTACTGCGTCAGATTTTCCGGGGTCAGCTTAACTGCCTCAACGGTACTTTCGCCCGAAACATTCAATGCTATCGGGTCTGAGAGGATCATCCAATACCAGCTCTCCCCAAATCCGCACCCGTTCGCCTCATGATCCCCGCCGTCTCTGGCTTTGAACTTCCCGTCCTCGCTGATTTTCGCCAGAGCAGTCCCCATCTCCGAGTGTTTGACGTCAACTTTTTGTACCGGTTTGCCCGGCCGCTTGCTGTTGATTTGCTCTACAAACCAATCTTCGTATACCTTGCCAATGGCAGACTGAGGTTGTTCTGCTGCGCCGCAGGCGGTGAACAAAGCCAAGGCCAGCACCGCGGCCAGTAAAAGTGCTACAAAGCGTCTTGTCTTTTTCATGATACATCTCCGGTAACAAAAATACAGGTTCTATCCAACGTACTGGAACTCAAACGACCTCTTTTATTATTTTACACCATCACATCTGTGGTGTGTCAATTGACAGAGCATATAAAATACAGCCGTCCTTTTGGGCAAATGCGCCAAAGGGTTGGATGCAAAAAATGCCGGGCGGTCCGCAGACCGTCCGGCATTGCTTTTTTCTTTACATCATATTGCGGAACACCAGCTGTGCGATCTGGAAATAGAGGATCAGGCTGCAGGCGTCCACGATGGTGGTGATGAAGGGGGTAGCCATAATGGCAGGGTCGGCACCCAGCTTTTTGGCGGCAAGCGGCAACATACCGCCCACCAGCTTTGCCAGAATGACACTGAAGAACAGCGACACGCTGACCACGATGGCGTAGCCCATCACGTTGGCGTACTGGCCGGGGAAGAGGAAGGTGTACATCAGGTAGATGCGCAGGCCGTTCACGATGCCCAGCACTGCGCCCACGATGGCAGACACCCGCAGCTCCTTGGCCAGCACCCGCATAAGTCGGCAGGCTCTACCTCGCCCAGTGCCAGACCGCGCACCATCAAGGTGCTGATCTGGTTGCCGCAGTTACCGGCGGTATCCATCAGCATGGGCATGAAGGAGACCAGCAGCGGCAGGCTGACAAAGGCTTCCTCGTAGTGGGTGGTGACCATGCCGGTAAAGGTAGCGGACAGCATCAGGATCAGCAGCCAAGGGATACGCTGCTTGGCGTGGGTCCACACGCTGGTGCCAAAGTAGGTGGTAGCGTCGTCATCCGGGAGAATGGCGGCCATCTTCTGCATATCCTCGGTGCTCTCGTCGGTCAGAACGTCAATGGCATCGTCGATGGTGATGATACCCACGAACATGCCCTCGTTGTCCAGAACGGGCATGGCGGTAAAGTCGTAGCGCTGCATCTCACGCGCCACGAACTCCTGATCGTCGGTGACCTTCACGGTGACCAGATTGTCCTCCATGATCTCCGTGATGGGGGTCTTGGGGTCGGCCAGCAGCAGATTGCGGGCAGAGACAACGCCCTGCAGCCGGTTGCTCTCCACCACATAGCAGGTGTAGACGGTCTCGGCGTTCTCGCCCTGCTTGCGGATGGCTTCAAAGGCCTGTTCCACCGTCATATCCATGCGCAGACGCACATATTCCGGGGTCATCAGGCTGCCGGCAGAGCTTTCCGGGTAGTTCAGCAGCTTGTTCAGGCTCTCGCGGGTCTCCCGGGAGGATTTTTCCAGCACCCGCTTGACCACGCCTGCAGGCATATCTTCCAGCAGGTCGGCGGCATCGTCCAGACTCATCTCCTCGATGGCGCTCACCAGCTCCACGTCCGAGAAGGCGTTCACCAGATCGTCCCGGGCTTCGTCGGACATATAGGCAAAGGCTTCGGTGGCAACTTCCTTTTTCAGCAGACGGAACACCACCAGACGGTTGTTCTCGTCCAGTTCTTCCAACAGCTCGGCAAGGTCGGCGGGCTGCTCTTCCTCGGTCACCTCACGCAGCTTGACGTACTGCTTTTTGATCAGCAGCTTCAGCAGACGGCTCTTGGTCAGCATCTCGGGGTTTGCCTTGACCTCTTCGTCATTGGCTTCCTCCCGCTCTGCCTCCCGCATATCCTGCTTCAGGTCCTCGGTGGCTTCCTCGTTCAGATCCTCCGCCAGCTTCTGACGCACCTCGGCGGGGATATCGGAGGGCAGTTCCTGCACCGGCAGGTTCTGTTCCGTGTTGGTTTCCAGCTTCTTTTCTTCCATATCCATGGGCTGCCTCCTCTGGGTACTATACGGCACGGAGGGCTTTCTCCGCGCCGGAGGATGCAGCAGGTCGGGAAACAAAAAACGCGCCGCCCGGTGCCGGAATGCCGCAAATGCAGCCGTTTCCGCGCACGCAAAGCCGCGCCTTTCCTATGCCGGGGGCTTTTCAGTAAGCCGCCGGATGCAAAAAGGCGAACGCAGTACTTTTTGTTGTCCGATCTACCGCATCGGTGGAGCTACTTCGACTATGATCAGGGTCCATTGTCCTGCGTTCACCTCCCGGTTTTCGTAAATTCCGCAGCCGCAGCACCGTGCCGGGCGCTGCATTGGCTATATCCTTTTTTATTATAGCGCCGCAAAAAAATGGGGTCAACCCTAAAGCGAGGTTTTGCAAAGATTTTTAAGGCGTCTTACAGAAACAAAACACCCTTCTCCGTGTTGCGGCGCACAGAGAAGGGTGTTTTGCTTGGATATTGCCTTGGTGTGAGGAGGAATCATGTTACTTGGGAAGTGGTTGCGGCCCCGCTTCCCATGGCAAAAGTATAACAGCTTTCACAATTCATTTCGTTAAGAAGCTATGAAGAAACTGTAAAAAGGAAGCGGAAAATTCTGGAAGATTTTGTGATAAAAAATTTTCTTGACAATATTTGTTTTATCCTATATTATAATAGTAGGATACCACCAAACGGAAAGGATGCTGAAAATGTCTGCTTTTGAAGTAAATTTTTATTATAAAGCAGACGGCAGCTGCCCGGTTCGTGATTTTCTGGATACACTGGACGACAAAATGCTGGCAAAGCTTTTAGGCACGATCTCCCTATTGGAAACCAATGGCACACAACTGCGGGAGCCTTATTCCAAATCATTGGGAGATGGCATTTTTGAATTGCGTACCAAGCAAAGCAGCAACATTACGCGCATTTTATATTTCTTCGTGGTCGGGCATCAGATCATCCTGACAAATGGCTTTGTCAAAAAGACACAAAAAACACCGCCGGAGGAAATTGCACTGGCGCAAAAATATCGTGCGGACTATTTTTATCGAAAGGAGAGTTCCTCATGAGTGATTTTCGGAATTATTTGAATGAACAATTACAGCGGCCTTCTTTTAAGGCCGAATGGGATGCTCTTCAGCCGGAGCTTACCATTGCGCAAGCTATGATCGATGCCCGGAAGGAAAGCGGTCTGACCCAGAAACAGCTTTCAGAGCGCACCGGCATTGCACAGGCCGATATCAGCAAACTGGAACGAGGGAATGCAAACCCTTCTCTGCGCACCTTGCAGCGCCTTGCCGCAGGGATGGGGATGAATGTCAAAATTGAATTTGTGACGAACAAATAACTTTTTTTCGTCAATATATAAGCCCGGAGCGTCCGCAGACGCTCCGGCTTATAGTTTCATTTACACAAAAATACGCCCCGGTCACCTTGCGGTGAACGGGGCGCTAAAAACTGATGCAGTTTTTTCACTGAGGCAAGATCCCTGCAAAGCAGGTCTTATGCCGCAGGCGGAGCAAGGTATCTGCACGCAGACCTTATGCTCCTGACACACGCGGGGTGTGCTCTCAAGGGCCCTCGCGGGCGCTTTGGTATCTCAAGCCCCTGCGCAAAAGGAGGGGAATGAAATCAGGTTTTTCGACCGTTCTGTCAGGTACAGGCAAAACGTTCAGCCTGTTCTGTGCACGGCAAAGGCAAATTCCACAGTTCCGCACCGCTGCATTGCGCAGTAACCGCCGATGCGGGGCTGCCGCTCTTCACACGGGAAAGAGCAGGGGCGCCGGTTCATTTGGTGTCTCTGCCGCTGCTTAAAAACAGCTTACTTGTACAGCTCGACCAGACGGGTCAGGTGCTCGTAGCGGTCGTTTGCAACCTCCTGGTTGCGAGCGAACAGCTCCTTAGCACGCTCGGGGAAGGCGCGGGTCAGACGGCTGTAACGGGTCTCGTTTGCCAGCAGAGCCTGATACTTCTCGTTGTCCACAGCCTTGGAGGTCAGGGTGAAGGGGTTCTTGCCCTGTGCCTTGTTGGCGGGGTTGAAGGTGAACAGGTTCCAGTAGCCAGCCTCGACTGCCTTCTTCATCTCGTTCTGGCAGTTGGTCATGCCGCCCTTGACACCGTGCAGCTCGCAGGGAGCGTAGCCGATGATCAGAGAGGGGCCGGGGTAAGCCTCAGCCTCGGCAATAGCCTTGACAGCCTGGTTCATGTTAGCGCCCAGAGCGATCTGAGCAACATAGATGTAGCCGTAGGTCATTGCGATCTCGGACAGGCTCTTCTTGCTGATCTCCTTACCTGCAGCAGCGAACTGGCAGACCTCGCCGATGTTGGAGCCTTGGAAGCCTGTCCACCGGTGTTGGAGTACATCTCAGTATCGAAGACCATCACGTTGACATCCTCGCCGGAAGCCAGAACGTGATCCAGACCGCCGAAGCCGATGTCGTATGCCCAGCCGTCGCCGCCGAAGATCCAGACGGACTTCTTGGCGATGTACTGCTTGCTCTTCAGGATCTCTGCAGACTTCTCGCAGCCGGCAGCAGCAGCCTTCTCCAGCTCAGCGATCAGGGCCTTTGCGGGCTCGTCGTTGGCCTTGGTGTTGTTCTTGGTTGCGATGAACTGCTCGTAAGCAGCCTTCAGCTCAGCAGAAGCCTTGTCGGAACCAGCAACCTCTGCGATCTCCTTGATCAGGTTCTCGCGGATGGTCTTCTGGCCGATGTACAGGCCCAGACCATGCTCTGCGTTATCCTCGAACAGGGAGTTGCACCATGCAGGACCATGGCCGCTGTCCTTGTTGACGGTGTACGGAGAGATGGAAGCGGTGCCGCCCCAGATAGAGGAGCAGCCGGTAGCGTTGGAGATGTACATCTTCTCGCCGAACAGCTGAGTGATCAGGCGAGCGTAAGAGGTCTCAGCACAGCCTGCGCAGGAGCCAGAGAACTCCAGCAGGGGCTGGTTGAACTGAGAGCCATAACGGTGTCATCGGCCATCTTGGTAGCCTTCTTGGAGATGTTGGCCACGCAGTAGTCAAAGACTGCCTGCTGATCGGCCTGGCTGTCCTGAGGAACCATGGTGATAGCCTTGGTGGGGCAGACGGTGACGCACTCGCCGCAGCCCATGCAGTCCAGCGGAGAAACAGCCATAACAAACTTGTACTCGGGGGTCAGCTTGTTATCGCGGCTCTTGGTCTGGGCAGGAGCAGCTGCCAGCTCGTCAGCGGTCAGCAGGAAGGGACGGATGGTTGCATGAGAGCACACGAATGCACACTGGTTGCAGCCAACGCACTTTGCAGCATCCCACTCGGGGACGTTGACAGCGGTGCCGCGCTTCTCGTATGCAGAAGCGCCCTGCTCCCACTCGCCGTTTGCATTTGCCACGAAGGAGGAGACAGGCAGGCTGTCGCCGTCCATACGGGCAATGGGCTCCATGACGTCGCGGATCTGCTTGACCAGTTCCGGACGGCCAGCCAGAGCTTGGGTGCGGGATCAGCCTCGGGGTTGGACCAAGATGCGGGCACGTCTACCTTGTGGATAGCGTCAACGCCTGCGTCAATGGCCTTCCAGTTCATCTCAACGACGTCCTGGCCCTTCTTGCCGTAGCTCTTCTGAGCGGCCTGCTTCATGAAGTTGATGGCGTCATCGATAGGCATGACGTCAGCCAGCTTGAAGAATGCAGACTGCAGGATGGTGTTGGTGCGCTTGCCCATGCCGATCTCGATAGCCTTATCGATAGCATTGATGGTATACAGCTGGATGTTGTTGTCAGCGATATACTTCTTTGCCTCGGCGTTCAGGTGCTGGCCCAGCTCCTCATCGGACCACTGGCAGTTGATCATGAACACGCCGCCGGGCTTGACATCCTGAACCATCTTCATGCCCATGTGGATGTAAGCGGGGTTGTGGCAGGCCACGAAGTCAGCCTGGTTGATGTAGTAGGGGCTGCGGATGGCTTGTCGCCGAAACGCAAGGTGGCTGATGGTCACGCCGCCGGTCTTCTTGGAGTCATACTGGAAGTATGCCTGAACATACTTATCAGTGTGGTCGCCGATGATCTTGACGGAGTTCTTGTTTGCGCCGACAGTACCGTCGCCGCCCAGACCCCAGAACTTGCACTCCTTGGTGCCAGCAGCTGCGGTGATGGGAGCGGGCTTGACCTCGGGCAGGGACAGACCGGTGACATCATCGGTGATGCCCAGAGTGAAGCGCTCCTTGGGCTGATCCTTCTCCAGCTCCTTGAACAGAGCGAAGATGGAGGACGGGGGAGTGTCCTTGCTGCCCAGGCCGTAACGGCCGCCGGTCAGGACGACATCGTTCATGCCGGCCTCACGCAGGGTAGCAGCAACATCCAGGTACAGGGGCTCGCCCAGGGAGCCGGGCTCTTGGTACGATCCAGAACTGCAACCTTCTTGGCAGTCTTGGGCAGGACCTTCAGCAGAGCGGAGGACACCCAGGGACGGTACAGGCGGACCTTGACGATACCGACCTTCTCGCCCTTGGCGTTCAGGTAGTCGACGACTTCGTCAGCAACGTCGCAGACAGAGCCATAGCGATCATAACACGGTCAGCATCGGGTGCGCCGTAGTAGTTGAACAGATCGTAGTTGGTGCCCAGCTTCTCGTTGATCTTGGCCATGTACTTCTCGACCACTGCGGGCAGTGCGTCGTAAACGGAGTTGCAGGCCTCACGGTGCTGGAAGAACACGTCGCCGTTCTCGTGGGAACCGCGCATCTTGGGGTGCTCGGGGTTCAGAGCCTTGGCACGGAACTCCTCAACAGCCTCCATGTTGCACATTTCCTTCAGATCAGCGTAGTCCCACTTCTCGATCTTCTGGTACTCGTGAGAAGTACGGAAGCCATCGAAGAAGTTCAGGAAGGGAACCTTGCCCTCGATTGCTGCCAGATGGGCAACAGGGGACAGATCCATAACTTCCTGCACGCTGCTCTCGACCAGCATTGCGAAGCCGGTCTGGCGGCATGCCATAACGTCGCTGTGATCACCGAAGATGTTCAGGGACTGGGTAGCAACGGTACGTGCAGAAACATCGAACACGCAGGGCAGCTGCTCAGCAGCGATCTTGTACATGTTGGGGATCATCAGCAGCAGGCCCTGAGAAGCGGTGAAGGTGGTGGTAACAGCACCTGCACCCAGAGAGCCGTGCACAGCGCCGGCAGCGCCGGCCTCAGACTCCATCTCGACGACCTTGACCTGGTTGCCGAAGATGTTCTTCTGACCGGCTGCGGACCACTGGTCCACAGAGTCAGCCATCGGAGAAGACGGGGTAATGGGGTAGATAGCAGCCACGTCCGTGTAGGCGTATGCTACATGAGCGGCAGCGGTATTGCCATCCATGGTTTGCTTTGCTCTAGGCATTTTTCTTCCTCCATTGTTCAGAATTTGGTACCTTTTGCGCGGGGCAATCGCGCCCCGCTGGGGCCGGAGAACCCCAAAAGGCACTATTGCTCATATATTATATTAGCAAATTCCGCCCTCAAAGTAAATGCAAACCCACTGGCAAAACGCAACAAAATTTCAAGAAATTTTTTGGTGCTTTTTTACGCTTGTGTTTTTTGTTGCATCTAACTTGACAGATTATTAAGAATCCGGCTTTTTTGCTGTATTTTTCTTCATTTATCCTCAATTTTGAATTGACAACCGACACTTTGTTGCCGTAAACTTGAACCAGCATCATTATCATCTGGAAAGGACGCAAATACGATGGACGCTGCACATTTTGAAAAGATGCTCACAAGTGAGGTGCTGTTCGAGGGCCGGGTGGTCACCCTGACCAAAGATACCGCCCTTTTGGAAAATGGAAAGACCGCCACCCGCGAGGTGGTCCACCACCACGGCGGGGCCTGCATCGTGCCCTACTTTGAGGACGGCACCATCTGCATGGTGCGCCAGTTCCGCTACGCCATGCAGCAGGAGCTGTGGGAGCTGCCGCCGGCAAGCTGGAAAAAGGGGAGGACCCCTTTGAAGCCGCCAAGCGGGAGCTGGAGGAGGAGTGCGGCCTGACCGCCGACAAGTACACCTCTCTGGGCGAGTTCTACCCCACCGTGGGCTATGATACCGAGATCATCTACACCTGGGTGGCCACTGGTCTGCACGAGACCCGGATGCATCTGGATGCGGACGAGTTCCTGACCCCTGACCGGGTGCCGCTGGCCCAGGCCTATGAGATGGTGATGCGCGGCGAGATCAAGGACGGCAAGACCATTGCAGGCGTGCTCAAGCTCAAGGCCCTGTTGGACGAGGGCAAGCTGTGAACATTCTCTACGAAGATACTGCCCTTGTGGTGCTGGACAAGCCCGCCGGGCTGACCAGCGAGGAGGGCGTGCCCGCTGCCCTGCGCCAGCGGTGGGGCAGGCCGGATGCATACGTTGGGGTCATCCACCGGCTGGACACCGGTGTTTCAGGCTGATGGTCTATGCCAGAACCCCCGGAGCGCAGCTGCCTTGACAAAGCAGGTGACGGAGAGCCAGCAGGCCTATGCCATTCTGGACGGCAGGGCAGAGGCTGGCCCCGGTGCACCGGCACAGCCCTGCTTCCTTAAAACATACCGGGCCGTGATCGCAGGCGGGCCGGACGAACAGCTGCCGCCTGAGGGCATCCTGCGGGACTATCTGTTCAAGGACAGCCGGAAGGGCCGGGTCTTTCCGGTAAAGCGCCCCCGCAAGGGGGTGCGGGAAGCCGTGCTGGAATACCGCATCGTGGAGACGGCACCGGACGGTTCCCTGAGCCTTGCGGAGATCACGCTCCACACCGGGCGGACACATCAGATCCGGGTGCAGTTTGCCTCCCGGAAGCACCCGCTTTACGGAGACGGCAAATATGGCAGCCGGTTCAAAGGGAACATTGCCCTGCAGAGCGCAGGGCTGCAGTTCGTCCACCCGGAGACCGGCAAGCCCATGGCCTTTTCTCTGCCCCTGCCCGCCGCCGCACCGTGGAAGGAGTTTTTGGAATAAGGCTGTTGCACATGGTCAACATCCTCGCCCTCTCCGTCACCTGCGGTGACACCTCTCCCAAAGGGAGAGGCCTTGGCAAAAAGATGAAGTTTGCGTGGACTGCCAAGGCTCCCACTTTTGGGGAGCTGGCATCGCGTAGCGATGACTGAGAGGCGAGCCCGCTAAAGGAATAATCATTTCAACTAGGTGAGTGATATGGAACAGCAATACAAGACCGACGCTGAAATTTACGCGGTACTGGAGCGGGAGATCATCGACCTGACCCTGCGGCCGGGCAGTTCGTTGAGCGAAAACCCCCTCTGCGCCCGCTTCGGGGCACCGCGTTCCATGATCCGAGTGGTGCTGCAGCGGCTGCAGGAGAATGGCTGGTGAAGATCGTGCCCTACAAGGTACCACTGTGACCCGGCTGAACCGGGAGATCGTGGATGAGCTCATCTACGAGCGCACCGCTGTGGAAGCCCGCGTCCTGCGAGACTTCTCGCCCAAGTGCACGCCGGAGCAGCGGGCGCTCATCCGGCGGCGGCCGATGCCTACGCCGCGCTGGCCCGTGCCGAAGAGATCGACTACAACAAGCTCTACGAGGCAGACCGCCTGCTCCACGAAACATGGTTTGCCGCCATGGGAAAAATGTATCTGTGGCGCACCTTACAGAACGCCCACGCCGATTACAGCCGTTTCCGGATGCTGGACACCATGACCAGCGGCGGGCTGGACGAGGTGATTGCCGACCACCAGAACATCATCGCCGCCATTGAGCGGTGTGATCTTGCCGCCTTTGAGCCGCTGGTGGAGCGCCACCTCTACGGCGGCATCCGGCGGCTGGGCTCTAAGCTCACCGGGGAATACGCCGACTACTTTGAGCCGGAAAAATAATGCACCCTTAAAAATGTTCCACGGGGAACAAAACCGGCACAACGCCTGCCTGACGCTGTGCCGGTTTTCTTTGCCCCTTTTTCAGAAGAACACGCCGGAGATGAAGATCTCCAGCCCAATGCCGATGAGGATGATACCGCCCAGCACAGAGGCCTTGCCGGAGAGCCTGGTGCCGAACTTTTTGCCGATGCGCAGGCCCGCCATGCAGAGGAAGAAGGTGACGACGGCAATGATGCCGGAAGCTGCCAGCGCCATCAGCCAGCCATACTCCGCAATGGTAAAGCCCACCGAGAGGGCATCAATGCTGGTGGCCACGCCCTGCATGAAGAGGGCACCGGCACTCAGCGCGGCGGCTTCCTCGGCTTCCTCGCCCCGGATGCCTCGATCAGCATTTTGCCGCCGATATAGCCCAGCAGGGCAAGGGCGATCCAGGGGATGAATGTTTCAAAGGAGGAGAACATCTCCACGATGGTATGGACGCAGACCCAGCCCGTCATGGGCATCAAGCCTGAAACACGCCAAAGGTGCCCGCAATGATGCACATCCTCTTTCGGGACATGCCGGGGTCATGCAGACCGTTTGCCATCGAGACCGAAAATGCGTCCATGGCAAGGCCCACGCCCAGCAGTGCACTGTTGAGAAAAAACAAAAAACTCCATTCCATAACTGAATGCCTCCTGAATCTGACCAAAATTACGGTGCGGCAAAAACAAAACCCGAGATCGGCGCGCGTGCACGTCCGGTCTCGGGTCATTTTTTACAAATGAACTCCATGTGTTGGGCGTGGTACTCCGCACCATAACACATGAGTCTCGCAAATGAAAGCAAGCCAGACAGCGGTGCTGTCATTGTGTTGACTTGCTGCGCCGTCTGCAAACAGCGCCTGCTACTCCCCCATGGGATTTTGTGATCGTTTCGCTAGTCTATCATATTTTCTGATAGAAGTCTAGGCTAACTTTTCCATTTTCTCTGGCAGGAGAGGCTCACTCCTCAGACGGTGCCTCGGAGGCAGATGCCTCATCGGCAGCTTCCATGGCGGCCAGCTGCTCTGCGGTGGCTCATCGCCCTCCTCAGCCTCTACCGTCTCGGTCTGGGCTTCATCGTCGTGGTCGGTACGGGCCAGGACCATGACCTTATCATTCTCGCCCAGACGCATGACACGGACACCGGAGCCGTAACGGCTCTGCACCGGGATTTCATTGGCGTGCAGGCGGATGATGATGCCTCCTGGCTGCTCAGCAGCACGTCATCCACATCGTCCACGATCTTGACCGCGGCGACCTTGTCCTTGGAGGCATCGTAGTTGCGGATGCCCTTGCCGCCGCGGGCGGTGATGCGGTAGGTGTCGATGTCGGACCGGCGGCCCTTGCCGTTCTCAGTCACGGTCAGGATGGTGGCGTTCTCACGGCAGATGCAGACACCCACGACCTCGTCGCCCTCGGCCAGCTTGATGGCGCGCACGCCGTGGCCGCTGCGCCCATGGGACGGGCATCCTCCTCATTGAAGCGGATGGCCTGACCGTTGCGGGTGGCAACGATGAGCATATCGTGGCCGGAGGTCAGTCTTGTCCAGGCCAGTGCATCCCCCTCGTTCAGGGCAATGCCGATCAGGCCGCTCTTGCGGATGTTGGCGTACTGCTCCAGCGGAGTGCGCTTGATGAGGCCCTGCTTTGTGACCATGGTCACAAAACCGCCCTCATTGGCCGTATCCTTGCTCTGGCAGAGCATATTGGTGACTTTTTCGCCCTCGGCCAGCTGCAGCAGGTTCACAATGTTGGTGCCCTTGCTGGTGCGGCTGCCCTCGGCAATGGTGTAGCCCTTGATGCGGAACAGGCGGCCTTATCGGTAACGAACAGGACATAATCATGGGTGGAGCCCACGAACATCTCCTGCACGATGTCCTCTTCCTTGCGGGTCATGCCGGAGATACCGCGGCCGCCGCGCTTCTGGGCTGATAAGTGGCCTTGAGCTGGCGCTTGATATAACCGGCCTCGGTCAGGGTATAAACGCACTGCTCCTCAGCGATCAGATCCTCGATATCCACCTCGCCGGTCACGGTCTCGATCTCGGTGCGGCGGTCATCGCCAAAGCGGCGCTTCATTTCCAGCAGCTCACTCTTGACGATCTCCAGCACGCGGGCATCATCGGCCAGGATCTCTTCCCAATCCCGGATCTTGGCGTTCAGGGAGCCCAGCTCTTCCTCGATCTTCAGGATCTCCAGACCAGCCAGACGGCCCAGCTGCAGCTTGACGATGGCATCTGCCTGCGGGTCATCAAAGCCGAACTGCTCCATGATGGCAGCCTTAGCCTCGCTCATGCCGCCCTTGCAGGCACGGATGGTGGCGATCAGCTCATCCACGATGTCGGTGGCCTTCTTCAGGCTTCCAGAATGTGGGCGCGTTCCCGGGCCTTTTTCAGGTCATACTGGGTGCGGCGGCGCACCACCTCGTCCTGGAACTCCACATACTTCTGGATCATCTGCTTCAGGGTCATCACCTTGGGCACCTTGTGGTCGATGGCCAGCATGATGACACCCACAGTATCCTGCAGCTGGGTGTACTGGTACAGCTGATTCAGGACGACCTGGGGGTTGGCATCCTTGCGCACGTCAATGACGATGCGCATACCCTTGCGGTTGGTCTCATCGTTCAGATCGCTGATGCCTCGATCCGCTTTTCCTTGACCAGGTCGGCAATGTTCTCAATGAGGCGTGCCTTGTTGACCATGTAGGGGATCTCGGTCACGATGATCTGGGCGCGGCCATTCTTCTTTTCCTCAATGGTGGCGCGGCCGCGCAGGGTGATCTTGCCGCGGCCGGTGGCGTAGGCAGCACGGATGCCGCTGCGGCCCATGATGATGCCGGCGGTGGGGAAATCGGGGCCCTTGATGTGCTCCATCAGGCCGGGCAGGTCGATGTCCGGGTCCTCGATATAGGCCACACAGCCGTCAATGACCTCACTCAGGTTGTGGGGCGGAATGTTGGTGGCCATACCAACAGCGATGCCCTGACTGCCGTTGACCAGCAGGTTCGGGAAACGGCAGGGCAGAACGCTGGGCTCCTTCTTGGTCTCATCAAAGTTGGGGTCCCAGTCGATGGTATCCTTGTCGATATCGGTCAGCATCTCCACGGCCATGCGGCTCATGCGGGCCTCGGTGTAACGGTAAGCAGCCGGGGGGTCGCCGTCCACAGAACCAAAGTTACCCTGACCATCCACCAGCGGGTAGCGCAGGGAGAAATCCTGTGCCAGACGGACCATGCATCGTAAACGGATACGTCGCCGTGGGGGTGGTAGGAGCCCAGCACCGCACCAACGGTGTCGGCGGATTTGCGGTATGCATGGCTGGGGTCGTTGCCGCGCTCGTGCATGGTATACAGGATGCGGCGGTGGACGGGCTTCAGGCCGTCCCGCACATCGGGCAGGGCGCGGGACACGATGACTGACATGGAGTAGTCCAGGAACGCGGTCTCGATCTCCTTCTTGACATCGCGGATGATCTTTTTGGTACCGCTGCCCGGTATCATCACATAATCTTCTTCCATTGTTTCCTCCAATTACACATCCAGCTTCGCGTACTGGGCGTTGGTCTCGATAAAGCGGCGGCGGGGCTCCACCTGGTCGCCCATCAGGATGGTAAAGGCTTCATCGGCCTTCTCGGCATCCTCAATGGTGATCTGAACGATAACGCGGTTATCCGGGTTCATGGTGGTCTCCCACAGCTGTTCGGGGTTCATCTCACCAAGGCCCTTATAGCGGTTGACCTTTGCGCCGGGCATCTCCTGCGAGAGGATGGCCATTTCAGCATCGTTGTAGGCGTACTTGATGGTGTTGCCCTTCTGCACCTTGAACAGGGGCGGCTGAGCGACATAGACATGGCCCTGCTCGATGAGGGGGCGCATATAGCGGAAGAAGAAGGTCAGCATCAGGGTGCAGATGTGAGAACCATCGACATCGGCATCGGCCATGATGAACACTTTATCATACCGCAGCTTGGAGATATCGAATTCCTCGCCGATGCCGCAGCCCAGAGCCAGCACCACGGGCATCAGCTTATCGTTGCCGTAGATGCGGTCCGCGCGGGCCTTTTCCACGTTCAGCATCTTGCCCCACAAGGGGAGGATGGCCTGAATGGCGGAGTCACGGCCCATCTTGCAGAGCCGCCTGCAGAGTCACCCTCGACGATGAAGATCTCGGTGCGGGTGGGGTCTTTTTCACGGCAGTCAGCCAGCTTGCCGGGCATCCGGCTGGTCTCCAGCGCGCTCTTGCGGCGCACCAGCTCCCGGGCCTTTTTTGGCAGCGGCGCGGGCGCGGGCTGCCTTGGGTGGCCTTTTCAAAAATGGCCTTTGCCACGCCGGGGTTCTCCTCAAAGAACTCCATCAGCTTGGTGTACACCATGTTGGAAACAAGGGTGCGGATCTCGGTATTGCCCAGCTTTGCCTTGGTCTGGCCCTCGAACTCTGCCTCCTGCAGCTTGACGGAGATGACGCAGATGAGGCCCTCGCGGACATCGGAACCGGAAAGGTTCTCGTCCTTATCCTTCAGCAGGCCGTGACTGCGGCCGTAATCGTTGAACACACGGGTCAGGCTGGTGCGGAAGCCTCTTCATGGGTGCCGCGTCCGGGGTGTTGACGTTGTTGGCAAAGCTCAGCAGCAGCTCGTTATAGCTGGAATTATACTGCAGCGCGATCTCGGCCATGCCCCGCTCGGTCTGGCCCTTGAGGTAGATGACATTGGG